>JAEEGJ010008204.1_pt1 | contig 29008 bp, 26 predicted proteins | sample 8958761 | NCBI WGS metagenome assembly JAEEGJ01 (sample SAMN16246546, study PRJNA631951) | gut metagenome | biome: gut microbiome; feature: rumen; material: RS-attached | host: Bos | place: Iran: Karaj | collected 2018-10
TGACGTCTGTCCAGATAAATTTCGCCGATACGGATATTACACCGTGCGAAGGGCGCGAAAACGGATTTTCATATAAATACACGCTTGAGGCGTCCGACGACGGCGAAGTCTGGAGAGTCCTTGTCGATAAGCGCGATAATACGGAGGATCTTCCGCACGAGTATTTTGAATTTGAAAACGAGAGTTTCAGATATATAAGACTGTCAAATCACGGTGATTTTCCCGCTAAAGGGAAATTCAGCGTGTCGGGGATACGCGTGTTCGGCGCCCCCGCCGGCGATCTCCCGCCGTACGCTCCGGAGTTCTCCGTGATACGGGATACAGACGGCCGGAACATGACGGTAACGTGGGATGAGGTGCCGGGCGCGGAGGGTTATATTGTCCGGTTCGGCGCGCATGAAAACGAACTTTACACACAGTATCAGATAATAAACGGCACAAAAGCCGAAATAAGAAGTCTTATAAACGGCGTTAAATACAAAGTGACTGTCGACGTGTACAACAAAGGCGGCGTGACCGCCGGAAAAATAATAAAAACCGTATAGACCGGAGGATCCTATGAAAAGAAAAATAACGCTTATGGACGGAGCCGTCGGAACGACGCTGTGGGGCATGGCCGAGGCTGCCGGCGTAAAAAAAGAACCCGTATGGAAATACAATATTGAGCATCCCGAATTCGTGAAAGAGCTGACGAAAAGATACGTTGACGCCGGATGCGAGATAATTTTGGCAAACACCTTCGGCGCAAACGGTCCGGCGGTAAAACGCAGCTCGCCTTATACAGCCGCGGAAGTCGTGGCGGCGGGCGTCAAAGCCGCAAAAAAAGCGCTTGACGGCACGGGCGTAAAGCTCTGCCTGTCGGTCGGTCCGCTCATGCAGCTGCTTGAGCCGTACGGCGATATGGAAGAGGACGAATGCGCAGAGATATATGACGAAATGCTTGACGCGGGCGTAGGCGCGGGCGCGGATATTATACTGATACAGACCTTTATGGATCTTGAAATGATGCGCGTTGCGACCGTGGAGGCGAAAAAATACGGTTTGCCCGTATTCTGCTCCATGACGTTTGAGAAGAGCGGGAAAACGATGTTCGGCAACTCCGTGCAGGACGTTATAGACGTTCTTACGCCGCTCGGTATTGACGCCATAGGCTTGAACTGCTCGCTCGGTCCGGATCTGGCGCTGCCGATAATCAAAGAGTTTTCCGAAAAAACGGATCTTCCGCTTTTATTCAAGCCGAACGCAGGAAAGCCGATATTGAGCGAGGACGGCTCGACCGCTGTTGCGTATACGGCGAAACAATTCGCGGAAGATATCAAGCCCGCGCTTGAATTCGTATCGTACATAGGCGGCTGCTGCGGCTCCGACGCGGAATACATCAAAGAAATAAAGAAACTGATTTAAATATCACAAATAACCCTGTTTATCCCCATATTGACGATCACTGATCGCCCGTCCCTGAAAGCCCCGTTTTTAACGGGGGGAGGCGGGGGTTTGGGGGTGGATAGGGTGGCGGGGGAACACCCAAAAAGGAGAAACTATGAGCATATTAGAAGAAATTTCCGAAAATCTTCAGCACGGCAAGGCAAAAGTTGTAAAAGAACTCGTACAGCAGGCGGTAGATTCCGGTATAGATCCGGAAACGGTCCTCAAGGAGGGCTTACTGCCCGGCATGAACGTCATTGGCGAAAAATTCAAGAACAACGAGGTCTACGTTCCCGAGGTGCTCGTCGCCGCGCGTGCGATGAACATGGGCGCGCAGGTTCTGAAGCCGTACCTTGAAAAAGCCGGCGTCAAAGCCGTGGGCAGAGTATGTATCGGCACGGTACAGGGCGACCTGCACGACATAGGCAAAAACCTTGTAAAAATGATGCTTGAGGGCAAGGGGCTGGAGGTCATAGACCTCGGCGTGGACGTTGCGCCCGAGACATTCGTCAACACTGCTATAGAGCAGAACTGCCAGATAATCTGCTGCTCCGCTCTGCTCACCACAACGATGGGCGTTATGGAGGACGTGGTCAAAAAAGCCGAGGAAGCCGGCATTCGCGACAAAGTGAAGATAATGATCGGCGGCGCGCCCGTTGACGAGGCGTTCTGCAAAAAGATAGGCGCGGACTGCTACACTCCGGACGCGGCAAGCGCGGCGGACGCGGCGGTCGAATTCTGCCGGGGATAATTCGTTATGACACCCAAAACAAAAAAAGCGGCAGCGGTCTTTCTGCTGATTGCCGCGCTTTTGCTGCCGTCCTGCACGGGCGGCGATACCGTTACGACGTCAACCGGGCCGGAGACCGACAAGATTACGGAAACGGAACAGATTACGGAAACCGAAACCGAAAAAGAGACAGAAACCGAAGCGGAGACGGAGCCCGAGCCGGCATACGATAATGCCCACGCTTATATTTTTGCGCAAAACGACAAAAAATCAAGCTGGGTAAGTCAGGGCGCAGACGTTTCTTTTGAATTCGGATATCTACGGATGGTGCCAACGAACCACGACCCCATGATCTTCTGCACCTTTGCGGATGAAGAGCGCTTTGACAGTCAGGAATATCCTTACGCTGCGTACAGATACAGCGTTAAGTCAAAATTTACGCAGGGCGTGTTTTTCGTCTGCTCGGAAGATCATCCGTCTTTCAGCGACGACGGGCTCACCTGGGTCAACCTGAACAACAGCGGCAAATGGGTGAACACCGTAACGGATATGCGCAAAAACGCGTTCTGGGAGGGTACGGTTACCGCCTTCCGCATAGACCCGATAAACGGCGGCGAGCTTGACAAAAACGCCGTCATATACCTTGACCGTATAGGCTTTTTCAAAACGGAAGAGGATGCAGAAGCGTTTTTAGCTGACGCGAAAGAGCCGGATTACTCACAGTCCGTCAGTTTTTCGTCAGGTTTTGCAAAGGCTGTCGTGCCGGGCGGCGTTTTATCAGACGGCTATAATTCGGCGGATTACTTATTAGCCGCGGAAACGCCCGCGGAAATAAAAGACGGCGTGACCCCGATCGTCGGTATAAAAACCGAAAGCGGCGTAGAACCCGTGCCGGTATCGTACGTAAACTCCGTGGGATTCATATCTTATTCAGCGGAGCAGCCGGGTGAATATGTCCTTTATTATCCCGATACTCCGGTAAATAACGATACCGACTTTGTAAAAGTACGCGGCATCATGACAGACGGCGAGCTGTCTTCCGATACTCTGACGCTGAAGCAGGCTGTAAATATACTTAAAAAAACGCTCACGTCCGCTGATTCCGACGCGGAAAAATGGGCAAAAGAATACGGAATACCTTATACGGACGATATACTTACTCCGCCCGACGCGTCGGAAGCCGTAGGCGCTTACCTTACGCATCTCGGCATTTCACCATATACCGATCCGGACAGAAAATTAAAAGAATACACGGACAATCAGAATATCGCGCTTTGCAGCGGTATAGTTACGGATACGGACGGCCATAGAATATCGGGCAATGAATTCGCATCTATCGTTGTGCGCCTCATAAAAGCGATGCTCGGTCAGCCAACCCTTCAGTCAAACGTACAGAATAATGCAGGCATAACGGTCGGCGTGTGGGCGCAGTTCCCGTTCAAAGTGACAGACGAAACGATAAAAACGTTATCCGAATGCGGCGTTTCCCTGCTCGTCGACTTAGGCGACATTGAACAGCAGGATACGCTCGTCACGGCGCTGAACAGCGCGTCGAAGTACGGCGTCAGCGTTTTACGCTACAATTATTCGCCAGCGAAATTCAATCCGTCAAAGCCGGATAAGATACCGTCGTCGTGCTATGAATACTACGATTACGACTCATATCTCGGAAATATCGTATACGACGAACCGGGAACGGATAAATTCAGCCGCATAGCGTCTCTGAAGGAATATTACAATAATGCTCTGCCCGGCAAGCTGTGTTATTTCAATCTGCTGCCTATGTACGCGAACGCCGCGCAGCTCAAATACGGCGCCGGCGCCGCGAATATTGCGTATTACGACTCGGATCCCGACCTGTATAAGAATTACGTAGAAGAATTTGCCCAAACCGTGGATCAGGATTATTTGTGCGTTGATATTTACCCGTACCGCTCAAGCGGAAAAAGCAAAAACACGTATAAAGAATATCTTAAAAATATGGATATATTCGCCGCCGCTTGCAGAGAATACGGCCGCGATTTCTGGCTTTATATCCAGTCCACCGACTACGACGGCGGCAAATGGACGCCGGATTACGACGATATAAGGTGGCAGATGTATATAGGTCTTTCCTTCGGCGTGAAAACGTTTATCCACTATCAGTACAGCTGGGGAAATTATTATACGTTCATCAAGGACGGGGAGCCGACCGAGATATACTACGCGGCGCAGAAAGCGAACAAGGAGATACTGTCGTTATCCGACGTCTGCGCGGAATACAAAAACCTCGGCGCTTTCAATTTAAACTGCGAAAAAACAAAGTTCGACTACGCGAAATTTGACAATCAGTATAAGGATTTCAAAGTGTTGACCGACGTAACGTCGTCCGATCCTCTGCTTTTCGGCTGTTTTGAAAAAACGGACGGGGACGGATATGCGTTTACCGTCGTCAACATGAATAATATAAATACGAAAAAACAGAGCGCTTCGCTTACGTTCACGCTTGACGGGTACGACAGCGTCTGTATATACCGCGCGGGTGAAAAAGAAAAACTCGCCTGCGATAACGGGGTATATTCACTTGAGCTTGAGCCTGCCGAAGGTGTGTTCATAACGGTAGATTAAATGGAATTTTTTGATTCTCTGTGCAAAAAAGCAACGGAAAAAGGCGCTTTTAAAGCGGCGGTGATACCGACGTCGGAAGTTTCTGTCGACGCTTCTTTCCGTACGCTCTGCGAGCAGAACGTATGCGGAAGCTACGGCAAAAACTGGATGTGTCCGCCGGACGCGGGCGATATATACGAGCTTATGGCGGCGCTTAAATCGTACGAATACATCCTCGTTTATCAGAGCGTGAACACGCTTGAGGACAGCTACGATTTTGAGGGCATGGCGGAAGCCGCGGTCAAACATCACAAGCTGATGTACGGTATAAGAGAAGAATTTGAAAAAGAGGATTTCAAAAGAAAGCTGTTTTTGGGCGCGGGCGGATGCAGGCTCTGCGAGGTCTGCGCGAAGCGTACAAACGAGCCGTGCAGGCATCCGGACAAAGCCACGCCGTCTCTTGAAGCGTACGGCATAAACGTATCAAAGCTCGCCGCGGCGGCGGGTATGAAATACATAAACGGCGTAAACACGGTGACTTATTTCGGCGCCGTGCTCTTCGACATTTAAAAATGAAAATTTGCAGGGTTGTATTCAATAAAAAAGAATACGAAGCGCAGGAAGGTGAAAACGCCGGCGCTTTTCTCCGCGAGCGCGGTTTGGCGGGTTTTGTCTGCGGCGGTCACGGAAAATGCGGCAAATGCCGCGTTATCTGCCGCGGCGCTTTATCCGCGCCGACCGACAGAGAAAAAGCCGTTTTGACAAAAGATGAGCTTTTGTCCGGCGTGCGCCTCGCCTGCCAGACTTATATTTCAGGCGACTGCGAATTCATATCGGAAGACCAAGGCAAAGCCGAGATAAAAGCGGACGGGAATATGCCGGATATCGAGCTTTTGCCGATATTTGACAACTACGGCGTCGCAGTTGATATAGGCACGACTACCGTCGCGCTCCGCCTGTACGGCAGAGACGGCGCTCTTTTAGCCGAGCAGAGCTGTCTCAACCCGCAGAGGGCGTACGGCGGCGACGTGGTCTCGCGCATGGAAGCGTCCTTAAAAGGCGAAAAAGACGCGCTTGCATCATCGATCCGCCGGCTTTTGTGCGATATGATACGCGCCGCATCCGATATCGCGGGCGTAAGCGCTGACAAAATCGACGGCGCGGTCATAGCCGGAAACACGGTGATGCTGTCGTTTTTATCCGGCGTGGATACGGAGCCTCTGACGCACGCGCCGTTTACGGCAAACAGCCTTTTCGGGCAGACGGTGACGGCGGAGAGCTTAGGGCTTGATATTCTTTGCCCGCAGACCCCGGTATATCTGCCGCGCTGCGTTTCCGCGTTCGTGGGAGCCGACATAACGTGCGCAGTTATATCGTCGCAGATATATAAAAACGAAAAAAACGCCGTCCTGACGGATATAGGCACGAACGGCGAGACTGTTTTGAAATACGGTAACGCCCTTTACGCCTGCTCAACGGCGGCGGGTCCCGCGTTTGAGGGCGCGGGCATTAGTATGGGCATGGGCGGATCAGTTTCCGCGGTGGACAAAGTACGCGTTTTACCGGACGGAAGTCTTGACGTACACGTCATTGGCGGCGCGGAGCCGGCGGGGATCTGCGGCAGCGGCATTGTTGACGCGGTGGCCGCTCTGCTTGATACAGGCGCGATAGACGAGACCGGCTATATGGAAGACGAGCCCGCGGTCATAGCGCCGCCCGTGGTCCTGACGCAGGCGGATATCCGCGCCGTACAGCTTGCGAAAAGCGCGATACACGCTGGGATAAAAACTCTTCTGTCGCACGCTGCTCTTACCTGCTCTGATATAGACCGCTTTTATATCGCCGGCGGTTTCGGCAGTTATCTTGACGTTATGAACGCCGGCAAAATAGGGCTTATACCTAAAGAGCTTACGGGGTGCGTAAAAGTGCTCGGCAACGCTTCGCTGTCCGGCGCTTCCGCTCTTTTGCTGTCTTCTCCGCTGTTAAAAGAGTCCGAGAGTATAGCGTCTGCTATACAAACGGCAGAGCTTGCGTCAAACCCCGTATTTGCCGAAGAATATATGAACAATATGACGTTTGACGTTTAACTGTAAAAAAGACAAAAAGAAAAAACCGGGATCGCTCCCGGTTTTATTGTTTATCCGATCACAGTTTGCTTACGAATCTGAACAGTTCAACAACGTCTTTGTTGTTGACTTCCGAATCTTCGTTGAAGTCGTACTTTCTTTCGTCTTCAACGTGGGTCCCGGCAGACGCGTATCTGAACAGCGCGACAACGTCTTTGTTGTCGACTAAACCGTCGTCGTTGCAGTCGCCTTTGAGGAATCCCGGATCTTCTTCCGTGGTGGATTCTTCGGATTCAGCTATGACTCTGATGCCGCCGTCTATAAGATTGAATTCGGTATTGTTGATGTCTATGTCGTATACGTCGTCCGGATCTATTTCAGCGGTTATGGGCAGGAAAGCGCCTTCCTCCGCATCATCCGCAACTTTGAATTTTACGGTAGCGAATACGACGTCGCCCTGGACCTGGTCAACGGCTGTGAGCCAGTTGAGCAGGAGCTTGTTTTCATCCTCGTAAAGCGTTGCGTAAGTCATGGCGGAAGCGTCTTCGTCGTTATAAATATCGAACGTTACCTCCGGTTTGCCGCTGCTGTTCTTAACAACGGAAAGTTTGCTGTCATATGTAAGGAGGATCTTGGCGGAGCTTATGGTGACGTTGTTTTTGAACTGGATCTTAACGTTAACTTCAGCGCCGGGGAGAGCCTCGATCTCTTCAAGTTCACCTATAACTATGTTCAGTTTGCCGTCAACGAGATCGGCAGATCTTGCGCTGTTGACAATAGCAACGGCAGGGATAGCCGCGGCAAGTATCATGGCTGCACAAAGAATAATAACAAAAGCTTTTTTCATTTTTTTAATCCTTTCATTATGCTTTGTTTAGATTATATAATGACGGCGTAATTCTATCAATATATAATTTATTAACATATAGTTAAATTTCGTGTCCGTTAACTTATCTGACGATAACGCTTTCTATACCTAAAACGTCGGCTATTTTTTTGATGGTTTCCGCTCTGTGACCGACGCCCAGAGCGTAGTGATGCGTGGGCCCTTCCATTACCCAGCGCTTGATAAAATCTCTGCAGTCCGGCATAAAACAACCGCGCGTATTCGTGTTTCCGGTAGGCGGAATGGCGCCTTTTTTGGACTCTCCCTCGCCTATTACGAATTTGAATTTTCCGTTATACGTCTGCGTTATGCCGAGGATCGTTATGGGTCCTTCCTTCAGCTTGAATTCAACGGACGCGCCGGAGCCGGGCTTGCCGTGGTATTTTTTAAGACTGCGCAAAACCGGTCTTCCCTCCGCCACGGCTATATGATGCGGCCCGTCGTGACCGACGAAAATAAAGTTTTCGTCAAAGTCAAACGGGTGGAATTCCGCAAAGCTGCCGCCCATATTCAGCCTGTCCATAATGAACATGGCTATGCACGTTTTTATATCGTATTCTCCGCACATGGGTATGCCCTCGGCGTTCAGGATCGAATTTCCGACGATGAAGGAGCTTACGACGTCCTGATGAAGCGAACCGGGCAGACCGTTATAATAATATGCAAGACCGGTGAGCTTGTTTTGATCAACAAATTTTTCAAGCGCGGCGGCTGCCTGCGAAGCCTTATTCAAATCTTTTGCCGTAAGTTTTTTTGTTATCGGGTCGGATATCGGATCGGGAGTATCAAATTCCCGCAGTATCAGTTCTTTCTTCTCCTTCATTTCCGCTTTGGTCACTTCCAAAACGATCTTTATTACATCGTCAACTTCAAAAAGCGGAACGTGAACGCCGAAAGCGGCGGAGACTGCCGTCGGGTCGGCGTGCATATCGTACATCGCCTCAAGCACGTGTCCCATAAGCCCGAAACGGGCGCCGTGAAGGCCGTGCAGGACCTTTGCGATATCGCACCACTCTGCTATCTCGCTCTTAACTTTTTTATCGTTATTAAGCGTGCCTATTATAACGTCCGCGACCTTTTTGCCGAGCCGTACGGCAACACCGGTGAACTCCGGGACGGAACAGATACAGTCGTTTTCAAGCTGCTGCCTTGTATTCGCTTTGCCGTAATCCATGTGATTGAGCGGCTGCAGCGCAGTGAGTATCACCGGACAGTCCGCGTCGCGCATTATTGGCGCGAAAACGGACGAGGTGGCGTACGTGAGCATGTTACAGAACAGAACGTCCACCTGTGCGCATCTTATATCTGTAAGCGCATCGTATGCTTTTTCGTTTGAATCTATCATCCCGAAATCAATAACTCGGACATCGTTATCTTCCACCATTCTTTTGAATTTCTCATGGTACGATAACAGTTTCTCTCTGAGCCCCGGGAACTGATCCCAGTAAACCGCGTGTCCGACGCTGAAAACGCCTATTTTTGCCGTGCGCGGTACTTTTCTTTCTATCATTGATTCTGCCTCCTGTCGTAATACGCTTTTCTCAGATCCGTTATATATTCTCCGTGTTTTGCGGGTGTGTGCTGATGCAGGTACAAAAACCAGTCGCCGCCCGGATTTACGAAAAACCAGGTGCCGAGCGCGCCGGACCAGCCCCATTCGCCGATTTTTCCGGCTCTCGTTTTTGAGATCTTGTCCTGCACTCTGACGCCGAGCGCGAACGTATGCTCACAGCCGAAAGTGGATTTGTCAAACCCTTTGTAATTAAAGTATTTTCTCTGCTTTGCGTCAAGCTGCGGCGTTATCATCATCTTGACCGTTTCCGGTTTTAAAAGCCTGCCGCCGTCCGTCATCTCGCACAGAAACGCGGCGTAATCCCGCGCGGTGCAGACGACGCCCGAGCCGCCTGAAAATATCGACGGATCGTTTATTTTTACCCCCGGAACGGGGCGGTCAGGCAGCGGGATATTGACGTACTTTCCGTTATCAAACGCGGTGTTTTTCGCAAGATTTTTCGCTTTATCTGCCGGTATGCTCTGATAAAAATATGAATTTTTCATACCGAGCGGATCGAATATTTTTTCTTTAAACACGACGTCAAGCGTTTTGCCCGTTATTATCTCGATTACAGCGCCTGAAACGTCGTGGCTCAGGCTGTATTTGAACCGCTGTCCCGGCTCGAACGCAAGCGGCAGCGACGCGAGCTCTTTTGCAAAGCCGACCGTTTTGCACGGTTTTCTTTGTTTGATAAAGCCGTCAAGCGTTTTGCTGTCATATTCCGCCATGTACGTAAGTCCGGACGTCATTGTGAGCAGATGCCGCACAGTCATGACGTTTTCCGCGCGCCGTACCGTTCCGTTATCGTTTACGGAAAGCTCCGCGTATTCCGGGATATATTCGCCGACGGGCGCGTCAAGGTCAAGAAGTCCTTTTTCCCAAAGCGAGAGCGCGCATACGACCGTCATGACCTTCGTCATGGAATACATATGAAATATCGTATACGCCGTCACGGGCGTATGCTTTTCCGCGTCCGCTTCGCCTTCGTAATTTTCAAACGTTACGCCGTTTTTATCTCCGAACAGCAGCGCGTTTCCCGCGGCGACGCCGTTATTTATGATCTGTATCTGATGACGTATCAGCCCTTTTGTGTCGCGTATATCTATCATTTTTACCTCGTTTTTATTGCTTCTGTAATTATATCACCGCGGCGCCGTTTTGTCAACTTTTGTATAAAATAAATTTATAAAAACAGAAAAATTCATACTTGTATGATAGAATATAAAAAACGGAGGTGCGTTATGTCAAAGACGGTACTTGCGATAGGCGGTCATATAGGCGACGCGGAGCTTACGGCGGGCGGCGTGCTTGCGTCAAACGCGGTCGACGGCGGAAAAAGTTATACGTTGGCGCTTACGGCGGGAGAACGCGGAAATCCCGCGGGAGTGACTGTCACCGATTACAGAAAACAGAAAATAAGCGAGGCGGAAGCGTTTGCCGCGCTTGTATGTGGCGAGGCGTACGTTTTAGACTACCCGGACGGCGAGCTTCCGGATAACGAAGAAGTCAGATACGAGGTGGCGAATATCATCCGAAAAGTTCGCCCGGACGTTATAATAACGCACTGGAAAAGCACGATGCACAAAGACCACGACAGGACGCACAGGATAGTCTGCGACGCACAGTTTCTTGCAAGCGTGGTCGATAGCGAAAAGATTAGCGGTCCGCGCCACTACGCGCCTGTGTATTTTGCGGAAAACTGGGAGGACGACCCGGATTTTACGCCTTATATTTACGTTGATATAACGCGCGGCTACGATCTCTGGTGCGAGGGTATGAAAAAGCATTGGTTTATTTGCAACAGCCGCGATTTTGCGTATTTTGACTATTACACTTCCCTTGCCCGCTGCAGAGGCTGCCTGAACAAAACGAAATACGCGGAAGCTTTCGGCGTATTCGACCGTCAGAAAAAAATAAAAAAGGATATGTTATAATATCGTTATTGACAAATCATAAATGATTGTGTATAATATCACTTGATAAAAAATCAAACGGGAAAAAAGATGGAATTTTTTATAGGCTTTGCGGGGGAAATATTCCGCATAAGACCGCATTACGAACAGTTTTACAAATATTGCCGCGGCTTTTACAGAGAGCCGGACGGGTCTGCGTTTGACGCGTCCGTCACCGAAGCCGAAATAGAGACGGAAGCGAAAAACAGCGAGAATATAAGCTCGTACGCTTTGCTTGAAAGTCTTGCGGTCTACAGAAAAATATCGGAATATCTGCCGAAAAAAGGCTCGTTTCTGTTTCACGCCTCCGCGCTGTCCGTTGACGGGCAGGCTTACGTGTTTACGGCGGAAAGCGGCACGGGAAAATCAACGCACGCGCGTCTGTGGAGACAAAACTTCGGCGACCGGGTGACGATGATAAACGACGACAAGCCGATAATCACCGTAAAGGACGGCAAAACGTACGTAAGCGGCACGCCCTGGAGCGGCAAGCACAGACTGAGCACGGATATAACGGTCCCGGTAAAGGCTATATGTTTTCTGCGGCGCGGCCGGGAAAACGTCATCACAAAAACGGACAAAAACACGGTTTTTGAAAAGCTGTGGACGCAGACCTACAAGCCGGCGGACAAAGAAGCTCTTACTGATTCGGTGCGGCTAATATCCGAGGTGATGAAAACCGTTGATTTTTATGATCTGCAGTGCAATATGGAGCCTGAAGCGGCGCTCGTATCGTATAACGCAATGAAACGGGGTGCGGAATAATTGAAATTAAAAAACAGCTTTATAACGTATGAGATAGGTGAGGACCACTTCACCGTACCCGCCGGGCATCAGTCCTTCAACGGGCTGATAAAAAGCAACAAAACCGCGGCGGAAGTGATAGAAATGCTGAAAAAAGATACCACCGCGGAAGATATAACAAAGGCGCTGTACGAAAAATACGACGCACCGGAGGAAGTCATACGAAAAGACGTGGACGGTATAATAAAAAAACTGCGCGAAATTGACGCGATAGATGACTGATAAGCGAAAGGAAGGATAAAAAAATGCATAAATTAGGTATAATCGGATACGGCGGAATGGCAAACTGGCACCACAACAACATAAAAGCCCATTTTACCGATCTTGAAGTGGTCGCGGCTTACGATATAGCCGAAGACCGGATCGAGCTTGCCGAAAAAAACGGCCTTATAACGTTTAAGACCGCAGACGAGTTTTTAGCGTCGCATCTGTTTGACATCGTGCTTGTCGCAACGCCTAACAATTTTCACTGTGAATACGTCTGCCGCGCGCTTGAAGCGGGATATAACGTGATATGTGAAAAACCCGTTGCGCTCAACTGCAAGGAGCTTGACAAAATGGAAAAAGCGGCGAAAAAAGCCGGCAAGCTCTTCTCCGTTCACCAGAACAGGCGCTGGGACAAGGATTACAGGATAGTCAAAAAAGCGTACGAGGACGGTATGATAGGCAAGCCGTTCACGGTAGAATCACGCATTCACGGTCAGGGCGGCATGGTTCACGGCTGGCGTGAATTCAAGGTCGCCGGCGGCGGCATGGTATACGACTGGGGCGTACATATGATAGACCAGATGCTTGATATGATACCGTCGAAGGTCGTATCCGTTTACGCGAACCTGCACTGCGTCAGAACGCTTGAGGTGGACGATTATTTCAAACTCGTTATGAGATTTGAAAACGGCATAACTGCGCAGATAGAGGTCGGCACGTTCCACCTCGTTCAGCTCCCGCGCTGGTACGCCTGCGGAGACGGCGGCTCGCTTGTTATAAACGACTGGGACTGCACGGGCAAGGTAATACATACGAAGGATACCGTTATGAAGTGGGAACCCGTCGTCGTGCAGACGAAAGCCGGCCCGACGAGGACCATGGCGCCGCGCCCCGCGGACACGCTTGAAGAGCTTCCGCTGCCGGACGTTGACGTATCGTGGTCCAGCTATTACAGAAACATACTCGACACGATAGACGGCAAAGCCGATCTGATTGTCACCATCCCCTCCGTCCGCCGCGTGTTAAAAGTTATTGAAGCGTGCTTTGAATCGGACGAAAAAGGCGAAGGCATAAAGACCGACATCTGATAATTAAATCTTTATTTGAGGACAAATACAATGAAAAAAACCGTTACCGTCGTTTTATCGCTGCTGCTTATCGTTTCACTGCTTCCGCAAATAAACGCGTCCGCGTCAAAGCCGCAGGGACTTGATTCATGCAACGTGACAGACACCTTATACAACGATAATTACACCGTATACGATTTGTACGACGACAGCGATACAGCGCTTGATTTTTCTTACGACGTACCGGAAGGCGGTGCCGCCGTTCTGATATTCTTCTGGACGCAGTGCTGGAACAGCCGCAATCTTTTAACGGAGCTTTCAGATTCCGATCTTTTGGAAAACGACAAGATAAAGTTCACGCTGTTTGAGATCAACAATTCGTCAAAAGCCGATACGTCGTCGTTTATCGCAAATACGCTGGGCGGCAGAAAAGATAACGTAGACGTTTATTACGGCGGCGACTGCGGTTATATGATCTGGTCATACGCGGATCTTGCAATGGGACAGGCGTCCGAGCTGTCTTTGCCGCTCGTGCTTATCGCGGGCAGCGTTGACGGCGTACGCACGATCTTAAACTACAGCGAAGGATACCTCGGTGAAGACAACCTGAGATTCAGTCTTTCACAGATAACGGACAGCGTCGTAAACGATATAACGTACGTTGACACAAATATAGTTTTACCCGACTCGGAATACGTTTTAAGGGAAGGCGACAATACGTCTTATCACGGAAAAGAGGACATTATAATCGGGCTTGAAGGCACGTTCGCCGAAGTTGACGAAGAGGCGAAGCAGGCTATACTGCAAAGGGTGAACGAGATAAGAAAAGAGGCGTGCGACAACGGGTACCCGCACCCGAATAACAGATCGGTACCGCTTACGCCTTCCGACTACGTGCCGATAAAATGGTCTGAAATGATGGAGATGATAGCCGCGATGCGCGCGGCGGAAGCTTCCGTTTGCATAGGCCACCAGAGACTCAGCGCGAAAGAAAGCAGCATTTTCTTTACCGGATACGACGACACTCCGTTTTCGACCTGCGAGGTCCTTGCCTGGAACTGGAGCAGCGCGAACGCAAACGGCATTATATATGGCATAAATCAGTTTTATGAAGAAAAAGAAGACTGGTTAAACGACACTCCCGGCGCCGTGACCGGACATTATACGTCTATGATACTTCCGAGTAATACGTATATCGGTATTGCCGGATTTTACAATGAATACGCGTATTTCCGTTTTTCGGTAGCCGCCCAGATGTCCGGCGACAGCGGACTTGACGAAAGCACCGCGGGCATTGGCGGAAAAGTTTATCAGATGGTAAAAGTCGACAAAAGGCTTGTAACGGATCTGACCGTGAAGTGCGGCAAAACTCATCTTTTACCGGATGAGACCGTTACCGCAACGGCGGAAGCGAATATAACGAAAATTACAAGCGGTTATTATCAAAGCAGCGGTCGCGGCCCCGTGATAAGCGGCGTCAAATGGCAAAGCAGCGACGAATCCGTTTTCACGGTAGACAGTCACGGCGTCGTTACGGCGCTAATGAACGGTTCCGCAACTCTGACGGCGTATATTGACGGCGGGCCTTCGGCTTCCGTTGAGATAACCGTAAGATCCGCAACGCAGGGCGACGTCAACGACGACGGCGAGGTAAACAACAAGGACGTTGTCGCGCTGTTCAGATACGTTTCAGCCGGCGGCGCATACGAGGCGGCGTATGATTTCAACGGTGACGGCGACGTAAACAACAAAGACGTCGTGGCGCTATTCAGATACGTAAGCGACTGATATTAAGATTATATTTGTAGGGGCGACCGCCGGTCGCCCTTTAAGTTTTCTTTAACTAATTTTGTTTATCCGGCAAGGGTCAGTGCGTGCTAGGCGGCGCACTTTGCGGCCGCAAAGAGAATATTTTTCCTTGATCAAACTAAAAAAATAACCAAAACCGGCGCGGAAAAATATTCAGATCCGCGCCGGTATATTTATTATATTTTACAGCAAAATATCATCCGGCGCGGATGCGCCGCCGCGGTCCGCGGTTCTCTTTCAGAAAAAAACGTTTATAACGGGCGATCAATGATCGCCCCTGCAGGCGGGTCGTCGAGGCGCCGACCCCTACAGACTGCCTTCCCCTTTTGGGGAAGGTGGCACGGCTATGCCGTGACGGATGAGGCGAACACCAGTCTCGCAAATTAACAAATCTTGCAGCGCCCCCTCAATCTTGAAAGAGATTGTGGGACCGGGGTTCCCCGTTGCGAACTCGTGAGCAATGGGGGTTCCCGGGAGGGGACAGGGGGGTATGGGGGGTGGCGCGGTACGCGCCGTGAGGGGTGGGAGCCCACCCATTTCTGTCCCGCAGGAACACCGGTTTTTATTCTTTATTCTTTCTTATTTATTCTTTATTATTTAAGACGGACGACCAATGGTCGCCCCTACATTGAATAAAACGGGCGATCATCGACCGCCCGCTTTGTAATCCGTAAACAGCTTTGTGATATCGGAATAATCGTAGTTATATTCCGATATCTGGTTATCGCAGAAATAAGCCACCGGGCCGTTTTTGCCCTTTATCTTTTTTCTGAAAGCGTTCATTACGGGATCCATATAAAACATTTTCCCCTTTTTGGCGCTGTGCTTTACTATCTCCGCAAATTTCGCGGTTTGCCGGCAAAACTCTTTTTTGAGATCCGCTTTGCCGGACAATGCGTTTATCACGGCGTTTGCCGCCGCCTCGCCGGTAGACAGCGCAAAATAAAGCCCCTCTCCGGTTATCTGATCGGCAAATCCGCCCGCGTCGCCTATAAGCACGGCGTTTTTACAGCCTCTTTTCTGGTCGGGACATTCTCCGTACGGAATGAACGCGCCTTTTATCTTGCAGCTTCCGTCGTCAAGTCCGTTTGACAAAAGAAACGCTCTTAATACCTTTTCGTACTCCGTTTTTTTTCTGTATTCGTCGCCCAGACCGACGCACAGCGTGTCTTTGTGCGGGAATACCCAGACGTACCCTTTGTTCAGATACCCGAAATATATCCTGACACAGTTATCGTCAAAAGCGGCGGTTTTCGGCACGAACGCCTCCGTGCAGAAAATGTAATCCGGGCTCTTATATCCGAGCGCCTTTCTCGTCGGGCTCAGCGCGCCGTCCGCGCCGATAAGATATTTATATTTTACCGTGTCGCCGTTATCGAGGCTCAGCGTATTATTATCAAGATCATATTCTTTCACCGTGCGGTTTTCGTATAAAACGCCGCCGGTTTTTTTATACGTTTCTATTAAGTAGCCGTCAAGATCCCTGCGGAAAACAAGCCTGAACAGGCTTGAAACGGCAGAATCCGTAAGCGGCTCGTCTTTATAAAATAGCTTTATCCTTTTGCTCTTGTCGCAGAAAATTTCGTCCGGCACGTCGGTACCGACGGCTGTTTTTATCAGCTTTGATAACTGTCTGTACGTTTTTTCCGTCACAAGACCGGCGCAGAGCTTGTCTTTGGGAAAACTCCGCTTTTCTATTATCATATTGGAGATACCGACTCTCTGCAGGTATATACCGCAGCTTGAGCCGGCGGGACCTCCGCCTATTATCACGGCGTCTGTGAAGTGATCCATATAAATCTCCCGTTTATTCTTCAAATTCAAGCGTCACGGACAGACCGTCGTATCCGCAGACGGCGTTATCAAATATTTTTTCCGCTAGATCAAGATATTCGCACGGCTCTTTTATCATCTGCGAGTAGTGGGTAAGCCAGAGTCGCTTAACGTTTGCCTCCGCCGCCGCTTTAGCCGCCTGCGTGAAATTCATATGCCCGTGTTCGACCGCGGTCTGCTCCTGTTCGTCCTCCGCGTACGTCGCGTCGAATACGGCGAGATCCGCGTCGCGTGATGCTTCTGTCAGCGTATCGCAGTACGCCGTATCGCCGGAAAATACGAATTTCAGCCCTTTGCGCGGCGCGCCGAGCACCTGCTCCGGTGTTATGATATTTCCGTCAACTTCAATGCTCCGCCCGCTCTGCAGCAGTTTGAACATCGTCTCCGGCACGTTCAGCGCTTTCGCTTTATCCGGCATGAATTTACCGGCGCGTGAAAGCGTGAAGCAGTAGCCGCAGCTCGATACGCGGTGCTCCGTTTTAAACGGCGTCAGTTTCGAACCGTGTTTGAAGCCTTTTATAAGCGTTTCAAGTTCAAGCCCGCCGTCGGGCAAAATGACCGGTATTATCTCAAAATTCAATGCGCCCGCAAGCGTGACAAGAGGACGGAGCGCGGCGGCAAGCCCCTCCGGTCCGGTTATATACAGCGGCTCATCTCTGCCCATGCTGTGCATCGTCTGCCACAGTCCCGGCAGGCCGAAAATATGGTCGCCGTGATAATGCGTCAGCGCTATGATATCCGTTTTCATAAGACTTACGCCGGCTTTCCTCGCCGCCGTCTGCGTTCCCTCGCCGCAGTCAAACAAAATCGAATGACCGCCGCAGGACAAAAACGCGGATGAAAGCGCCCTCTCGGGCAGAGGCAGCATAGACGACGTGCCGAGCAATGTAATATCGATCATTTTATTTATCCATACCTAATATGATTTTTTTGTTTTCCGAAACAAACGTGTTCGTATCTTTTGCAAAGCCGGCTGCGACCGAAACACGGTATTCAAAGCCGCGGTATTTCAGGCGTATTTCGTTGTCACACAGCGTTTTCTCCGGCTCGTCATCGCCGTTTTTGCTCACGTTTTTAAGCTCAAACTCGCCGTCAGCGCAAAACGATATACCGCTCTCGCTTGTCGTAATAACGAAATCGCCGATCTGCGTGCCTTTGAACGTTACCGACGCGCTGTTACCGTCCTCGCTGTATTCAAGCGTCTTGTACGTCAGCGCCTCGCCGTTCGCAAACGGGTAAAGTCCGGCGCGTATCCCGCCGCCGCTGTAGCGGTTTCCGTCCGTGAACGGCAGGTTGTCAAACGTCATTGCCGGACTGTCGTTGACCGTATGCAGATATCTTTCCTCGTATCCCTGCCTGAACAGGAAAATATCGCGGATCCAGAATTTATCAAACTCTCCGAATATATCGGCGCGGTAGTTTTTGCAGTCGTACCAGACGGAAAACCTGTTTTTGCCGTGGCGGTCGCTCAAAGCCGAGACGACCGTCGGCGGCGTCTGCCGGAATTCTTTTTTGAACCATGCGCCCGTATCGGATAAAGTCAGCGCCTCGAGCTTTCCCTCTTTGCAAAGCTCTGCTATTTTACCGAGCTGATACGTAAGGCCGTTACACATCATGCCCCAGCCGAAGGAGTTCTCCTGTCCCGCCTGCGTATAGCCGAATTTTATGCAGCGCCCGCTGAAATTCTCGTTTAAATACCAGTCCACCCAGTCGGGATTGCCGCCGCCGTCTCTGCCGGCATAAACGGGTTCAAGCGTGGCAACGCCCTGCCATTCAGCCGCGGCGCCGCCTATATCAAGTCCCATATCGTACTGATATATCGGGTCTGAGCCGAGCATACGGAAAACGGGGATATCTATCTGCTGCTCCTTTGTCTGCGCCGGGCAAAGCATATTGTTTTTGCAGGGATAGTAAGCCTGATTATAGTAACCGCCCCAGAACGTATAGCCGTCCGTGCCCCATTGGTCGCGGCAGGTGCAGGCGGCGTCTATATCGTATTTTTTTGAAATATATTCATACGTGTACGCATCTATCGCCCAGGAGCCGATACAGCGCGGATATTTGCCGAATCTTTCCCTGAATTTTTCAAACAGAACGTCGACAAGTCTTTCGCGCTCTTCTCTTTTGTACGCGACGGTAAAGCCGGCGTTGGCGTAATAATCCCACGGATAACCCGGTCTGCCGCGCCATTCCACACCCGCCGCCCCGCACTGCGGCTGCACCACCTCAAGCCAGACGCCGAGTTCTGTCTTTTCATTTTTCTTTGACAGTATATCAATGAATCTGTCGTCGCAGAGCGTGTCATACATCAAAAGGAACGTCGCGGGCAGATCGTACTTATTTATCAGTTTTATCTGTTCAATGACCGGAGTATATAGATCCATTTCCTGCCGCGGCTCGCACCCGCGGACGAAATTTATCACGTTTACTATTTGTCTTTTCATAGTCGCTCCTTATTTGATTTTTGTATAGAGGAGGCTCCCCGTCGCGCTCGTGCGCCGCCCCCTCGGATATTTCCGAGGGAGGGGTAAGAGGGGGTTTGGGGGGTGATGAGGGGTGGGACCACCCAAGAGCGGCGCAAGCCGCACAGATCGTCGGCTCCGCCGACACCTTTTTTTATTCTTTATTCTTTATTCTTTATTCTTTAAAAAACGGACGACCAATGGTCGCCCCTACATTGATTTGATTTATACGGACGACCAATGGTCGCCCCTACGAGCGGGCTGTTGAAATGCCGCCCTTTGAATTCTTAATTCTGAATTCTTAATTTTAAAATTCGTCTTTTCTGTCCTTGAAAAGCCCGTAATACTCTTTCACGGAGTCAAGCTCGCTCCATTTTCTGACGGTCACGGGCGCCGCGTCGAGATCGTAGATAACCGCGCCTTTGATCGACAGAATAAACGGGGAGTGGGATGAAATAACAAACTGACAGCCGTAAAACCGCGCGGAGTCCGATATGAAATCCGCAAGCTCCTTCTGATGCGCGGCTGACAGGCTGTTCTCCGGCTCGTCAAGCAGGTACAGGGCGTTTTCCTTTATCGCGGATTCAAATATGTCAAGCGCGCTTTCGCCGTTTGAATGAAGCGTTATATCGCGTCCCGGCATCCTCTTTCTTGCGTATTCCGGCATTGTGGAACGCTTTATTTCGTTATATTTTTTCAGCTCGTCGTAATCGTCAAGACTGCCCAAGCGGTAACCTTCCGTCTGCAGGCGGCGCTTGTCTTCTTTGTACGACTCGAAAATCGTTTTTCTGCTCGCGTCAATGCCTTCGTTTACCGATCGCATATCGAGCAGGAAGTCAAATACGCCGTCGCTCGTTATCATTTCGCTTTCTGCCGGCAGGTCGTTTTGAAATTCAGCTTTACACAGCGCGACGAAATCCGAAAAGCAAGGCGACCTGTTGAAAGGCGTTTTGCGTATAAGCCTCAGTTTTTCCGCCATAACGTTCAGCAGCGTGGATTTGCCGCTGCCGTTTTCTCCCGAAAAGATAACTACGGACGAGGAAAACTCCAGTTCGTTAAGATATTTGTGTATAAATATGCCGAAAGGATAGCCGTCTCCGGAATAACAGCTGAAGTCAAGCTCGGGCTTTATACCGTTCAGCTTGTAATCCGTTTCTTTTTCCTCACCCGGCAATATAAATCTTTTAAGATAGATCATACCGCGCCCTCCGTATTAACCCGTGTGAAAGCACGGATTTCATCACGCAGTGATTTCATCGCGAAGCGATTTCATCCGTTCGCATTTGCGGACGGTTTTCATTATAAATTATAAGTGATAAAAATTTTGTTGTCAAGGCAGTTTTTAAAATTATCATGTGACCTTTGCGTATTTTTTACGACTTATTGTGTGAGAGCCGGAAAAACGAGGCTTTTTAACACGTAAAAACACATGGGAGGGATATAATTATGAAGAAAATTTTAGTTATCGTACTCGCCGCAGTCATCGCGCTGCCTGTACTCGCGTCGTGCGCCGCAAAAAGCGGTCAGAGCACGTCTGACAGCTATTCTAATTATTCTGATTCTGACATAAGCGAAGCTCCGATGGAATATGACGGCGTGACTGACAAGTCGACCGAGCAGAAGAGCGACGCGCCGCAGCAGAAGCTGATCAAACGGTACAAAGTATCCGCGGAGACGAAGGCTTTTGAGCAGACGCTTGCGCTTATCGATCAGACCGTGTCAGAGCTTGGCGGTTATTTTGAGAAGCGCACGGAAAACAACGCCTACGGCAGATATGACAGCAGGGTGCTTAACGCCGTTATAAGGATACCGGAAGAGCAGGCGGAAAGCTTTTTATCCGGCATAAAGGGCGCCGCCAACGTGAAATCGTTTACGAAGGCCGCGGAGAACGTTACGGAAGCGTACATAGACGCTGAGGCGAGACTGCAGACGCTGCAAGCCGAGCGCGAAGGGCTTTTGAACATGATAAGCTCCGTGGACAGCGCCACGCAGTACGAATTCTGGCTCACGCTGCACCGCGAGCTGTCCGACAAGGAACAGGACATAGCGTCGCTTCAGGCACGGCTCAGAAACTACGACAATCTCGTGTCGTACGCCACTTTCGATATTGAACTGACGGAAGTTGTGGAATACACGGAGCCGGAAAAAGAAAACTACGGCTCAAGGCTGTCCACCGCGTTTAAGGAAAGCTGGGAGAACTTTGCCGAGAATTTCAAGGACTTCACCGTCGGGCTCGTGCGCGCGATGCCCACTCTCATCACGCTTGCGGTCATATCCGCCGTGATATTCCTGTGCATATTCCTGCCGATACGCGTGTCAATGGCAAAACGCAGAAAAGAACAAAATAAGAAATAATACCTCTCTGCCTTTTTATAAATTGTATCTCCATAATATTATTCATAAATATTTTACATAAAAATAACATATTTTATTTTATATATGTTATAATGAAATAAAATAAAATATATGGAGGATAACATGGCAGAACTCAGATTTGAGATCAAAAAGAACTTGGGCTGCATTTCCGATGAAAAAGGCGGATGGGCTAAGGAACTGAATATTGTAAGCTGGAACGGCAACGATCCCAAATACGATATAAGATCCTGGGATGATTCTCACGAAAAAATGGGTAAAGGCATAACCTTATCCGACGACGAGCTCAAAAAGCTCCGTGACCTGTTAAACACCCTGGAACTGTAATCCGAAACGTAAATACATAAAGACTTACCGCACGTTACGGCGTGCGTTTGTCTTGTTGTATGCGATTATTTAATCCCGTACCATGAAACTGCAAAAGCGCTTTGTTTTGACAAGTAAAGAAGACCTGATAAAAGACGCCCGCCTGCGCCGTATCCTTACGCTTACGGCGCTTTTTTCCGCTGTCATCGTGCCGCTTATAAACGACGGCGTCATATACACGCTTGTGGAGTTCACCGCTTCGGACGTGGCGGTGCTGCCGCTTAACTACGTGCTGCGCTATATAGTAGTCATAACCAGATATCTGTGCGTTTTCGTATCGTTTGCCGCGGTGATAACCGGCATATACCATTACGGATACAAGACGTTCAAAACGCCCGCAGTAATTCTCTTCTGCGGCAGTATAGTCAAGTATATGTTCGCGCAGTTCGGCTCGTACGTTTTCTGCTACGAGCAGGGATATATCTACACGGCGGAGGTTACGGACGCGGCGGCGGTGATATTCAACTACTTCTTCCTTGCCGTTTTCGATCTGATCAAAAACGTTGCGCTTGTTATAATATGCTGCAGATTTGCAAAAAAAGCGCGGGAGAACGGCCTGCCGGACGAGTCCGCAAAGCCGGAGAAAATACGGCTTTTCAAACTTATAAGCGCCTCGCTTAATAAATCAAATCAGTTCTTCGGTTTTTGCCTGTTTGCCGCGTGCATACACATGGCGTACGAGATATTATCAAACTTCTTCTCCGTCACGCTTTTCCAGCTTTTAACGGACGGTTTGCCGGAAACGGGGCTCGACTACGCGGCGCTTTTATCCGGCTACGCGCTGATAATTCCGTTCTGCACCGTCGGATTCGTTATATGCTGTACGCTTTGTCTGTACTTTTCATATTTCAAACCGGCTAAAAGACTGTAATACAAAGGACAACCTCCGCATATATTTTGCTGTAAAGCAAAGTATGCGGAGGTGATTTTTTTGTTATCGGATTATAAAAGCAGATGCGTTATGCTCGGTCAGTACATAGCGGAGCACGAAAGCACGGTCAGGCAGACCGCGGCGGTTTTCGGCATCTCAATGTCCACGGTGCTCAAAGACGTTACGGAAAAACTCATGAAAGAAAACCCGGGTCTATACAAAAGCGTTTTATCGGTGCTCTGAAAAAACAAGGCGGAACGCCATCTGCGCGGCGGACAGGCGACAAAGCTCAAATACGAGCTTTTAAAAGACTTATCATCTTCTTCCGTCAATGACGGAGGCTAAAAGCACGGCGGCCTCGGCTCTGGTAAGCGGCTTTGAGCCGTCGGACAGCGGCGTTACGGTTTTATCGGTTAGCGACGATATCACCGCATACGCCTCTTTTTTTGTTATATTATCCGTCGGGCGTATCATAAGCCCGGCTTCGCTCTGTTCCGCTTCAATTACCTTAGCGGACATGGCGGTGACGACGTAGCCGCGCTGCTGTTCGGTCAGCTTTGACGCGTCGGTAAAGCCGTCGCGCAGAGGACTGTAAACGTTCGGCGAATACCCCGCCGCTTTCATGGCCATTACTATGAAATCCGCGCGCGATACGGACTTATCCGGCTCAAAATAGGCGTAATCTCCTATTCTCTGCCCGGTAAATATACCGTTCTCCGCCAAAAGATACGCGCCGTATTCGGCTTTACTGTCTGCAATATCGGAATAAACAACGCCGCTTTTGTTCCGCTCCGTTTTCACTTTTACGGTCACCGGCTCGCTTAGATTTCCGTATTTGTCCTCAAACACGCATACGAAGCTGTCAAGCCCGGTGTAATTTGTATCAGGCGTGTATGAAAACGCGCCCTCTCCGTTTATTTTAAGCAGTCCGCGGCACGGTTGTGAAAGCACGGCGCAGCTGATGACGTCTCCGTCCGGATCTTCCGCATTGATCTCCGAATACACCGTCACGTTCTGTTTCGTGTAAACGGTGACAGGCTCCGCTTCGGGCGCTTTGTTCTCCGCTTTAAGCGAACACAGGACGCATTCGCGTATATCGTCAGTTCCGTTTACGGAAAACGTGAAATTCGCCTCCGCTCCGGCGTAGTACGGGATGAATTTCAGCTTGTTTATTATAGCCGCGGAAATGTTCTGCCCGGCAAACACGTCAAGCGCGCCGAGCTTCAGCACACCGGCTCTTTCGTCCGGCAGACTGCGCACTGTGAGCGATACGACGCTGCCGTTCTGTGCAAATTCAGAAAAATCCGCGCTGTCAAAGACTATGCTGTCTCTTACCGCCGTTTTTTTCAGCTTTTTGTCCTTTTTTATTATCTGAATCCCGTAGGACAGATCCGGGCAATGCTTTATTGCCTCCTCCTCTTCTCTGCCGCTTTCGGCTGCAGCCGGTAAAAGCACCTTTACGGACGCGTCTTTCGGCGATACGTTTTTCTTAGCGTCGTCCGAGGCACAGACGCCGGTAGCGGCGGCATACGTTAAAAAAGCCGAGATCACCATGGTAAGGATGACCGCTCTTCTTCTGATGTTCATATCACACCTTCCTTTCTTTTTTTACATTGTTGCCGCGATATTTGTATTATAATCTTATGCGTCTGTTAAATTTCATTAAATCATTGACAAGCGGCTTTATATCTGCTAAAATATAAAAAAAGACATAAGAAAGGAAGTTTTATTATGTCCGAGCTGCAATACTTACAGGACCGGAAGTGTTATCTTATCAAAGACGCCGTACTTGACGGCAAAAAGGGGCTTGAAGCGACGTTTCACGGTTCGCTTGACACCTCAAAGGCCGATATTTATCTTGACGCGCCGGACGGGGATTACATCGGTACGCTGATGCTCTCAAACGGCAAAGGCGAAAACACCTCGCGCACGGAAATAGACGGCAGATGCGGAGTACACGATCTGTACGTCAAAGTCAAAGGTCCCGGCGTCATAACCGATATGGCGCTTACGGAAACGGCTGAAACGGCGCCGTACGAGCCCGTGCCTGAGGAAAAAATAACGGACAACGGGCACGATACCTGGGAGGCTACCGATATGCTCGGCAGAAAGGTCTTCTCCGTTGAGGACGTGGGCGCTTTCAAGCCGGACAAAAAGGTGGGCATATTCTACTGGACGTGGCGCGAACACGCCGTGGGTCTCACCCCGGTAAACGTTTCAAAACTGCTTGACGAATTCCCCGCGGCGGAATACAACCGCGATCATCCCGGCTGGTGCGGTGATAAAATACAGCCGCACTGGGGCGAGCCGCGATTCGGTTTCTACCGCAACTCCGACCCGTACGTCATCCGTCACCACGCGGCGATGTTAGCCGACGCCGGCGTTGATTTTCTGCTCTTTGACTGTACGAACGGAGCGCTTTTGTGGCGCGACGCGTACGAGCCGCTGCTCGAAGGCTTCAGAGCCGCGCGAGAGGACGGCATAAACGCGCCGAAGATCGCTTTTATGCTCAACTTCTGCCCGTGCGAAACGTCGGAATTCATGATACGCGCAATTTATCAGGACTTATACAAGCCCGGCAGATATAAAGATCTGTGGTTTATGTTAGACGGCAAGCCGATGATAATGGCGTACAAAGAATCTCTGCCGGAAAAGGGCAGGACAGATTTTGAAACAAAGCAGCTTGATGAAATAAAGAATTTCTTCGCGTTCCGCGCCGGTCAGCCGCTCTACGGCACGAAGGCGGGCGGACCGAAGCGCCCCGATCACTGGGGCTGGCTTGAAGTATTCCCGCAGAACAAATACGGACTGCGTGAGGACGGCTCCTGCGAGATGATGACCGTGGGCGTCGGTCAGAACGCGAACGACGAGCGTATATGCACCTGCTTCAACGACAAGGACACGTACGGCAGATCGTACACGAAAGAATACGGGCACGCCCTGATAGACGAAGATTCGTACAAATACGGCTACAACGTTCAGGAACAGTGGGAGCGCGCACTTGACATAAGCCCGGACAACGTGTTCGTCACCGGTTGGAACGAGTGGATGATGGGTCTGTGGCACGCGCCGTGGATCAAGGATCCGAACTCGACGCAGCTCGCGATGGTTGACCAGTACGACCGCGAGCACAGCCGCGACATAGAGCCGGACAAGGACGGCTATCTTGACACGTATTATTTACAGTTAGCGTCGAATATCCGCCGCTTCAAGGGCTGTAAGCAGAGACAGAAAACCTCGCCCGAAAAGACGGTCGGCTGCTTCAACTGCTTCCGCGACGTTACCCCTTACTACCGCGCGGACAAGGGATTGACAATCCACCGCGACTGGCCCGGTTTTGCCGGATGCTACTATAAAAACGACAGCGGCAGAAACGATATTACAGGCGCAAAAATAGCGCGCGACAAAGAATTCATCTGGCTTTATGCGGAATGTTCCGACGATATAACCGAGCCTGCCGACAACTGGACGACGTTTTATATAGATACTGACAGAGATAAGAACACCGGCTGGGAGGGCTACGACATAGCCGTCAACCGAACAAAACCGGAAAACGGCGTAACGTGCGTTGAAAGATACGTAAAGACAGCCGAGCCCGGCTCGTTCACCTGGGAAAAGATAGGCGAGGCGGCCGTGACGGTAGATAAAAACCGCATTATGATAAAAGTTCCGCGCGCGCTTATCTGCGAAAAACGTCTTGAATTCGAGTTCAAGGTATCGGACAATATGCAGAACGCGGACGTTATGGACTTTTACGAAAACGGCTGCGCCGCGCCTTTAGGCAGATTCAATTATTTATACAAGGAGTAAGCAAATGAAAAAACTGACGGCAATATTATTATCTTTACTTGCGGTATACGCGCTCGTTTCGTGCACGGTAACGCACGTTCCCGCGGAAACGGAGGAAGCGCTGCCGGAAACGCAGGCGACCTTTGACGTAACGACGAAGGATAAGGTCAATATAAAAATAGTGCTGACCGACGGACGCGTTATGGAAGCCGAGCTTTACCCGGATACAGCGCCTATAACCGTGCAGAATTTCGTTGATCTCTGCACTTCGGGATTCTACGACGGGCTGACGTTTCACCGCATAATAAAAGGCTTTATGATACAGGGCGGCGACCCGCTCGGAAACGGCACCGGCGGCTCCGGCAAGCAGATAAAGGGCGAATTCTCAGACAACGGCGTTGAAAACAACTTAAAGCACGCAAAAGGCGTACTTTCAATGGCGCGCCGCGGCAAGGATGCGAGCGGCAATATGAATTACGACAGCGCGACCTCGCAGTTCTTCATCGTATCCGGCGAATCAACAAGCTCAAACGTATCTAACTTAAACGGCAAATACGCCGCTTTCGGCAAGCTGACCTCCGGCTACAACGTGCTTGCACAGCTTGAAGCCGTTGAAACGGATGGTAACGACAAACCGATAGAGCCAATAACGATAAAATATATCAGAGTAGTTGACTGAAAGGAGTAAAAAATGGTAGTTATAGAAATGGAAAACGGCGGGATAATGGAGCTTGAACTCTATCCCGAAAAAGCGCCGATAACGGTGGCAAACTTTGAAAAACTCGTAAAAAGCGGATTTTACGACGGGCTCGGATTTCACAGGATAATAGAAGGCTTTATGATCCAGGGCGGCGATCCGGAAGGCAACGGCACTGGCGGTCCCGGCTGGGAGATAAAAGGCGAATTCAAGTCAAACGGAGTAGACAACGACCTGAAGCATACCCGCGGAGTCATCTCCATGGCGCGCGCGGCGGATCCGGATTCGGCAGGCTCTCAGTTCTTTATAATGCACAAAGACGCCCCGCATCTTGACGGAAACTACGCGGCGTTCGGCAAGCTGGTCAACGGCTACGATGTATTAGACGAAATAGCGACGACGCGCACCGGCTTCCGTGACGAGCCGAGATATCCGCAAATAATGAAAAAAGTTTTTATAAAGGAGTAAGCAAAATGAAATACGGCATACAGCTATACAGCATGCGCGATCTGGCGGAAAAGGATTTTGACGCGGCAGTCGCAAAAGCGGCTGAAATAGGTTATTCAAGTATCGAATTCGCCGGCTTTTTCGGCAGGACCGCGGAGCAGGTGAACGAGCTTTTGAGGAAAAACAACATAGAGCTTTTCGGCACGCACTCCGGCATATACGATCTTATAAACGATTACGAGGGGACGCTTGCGTTCCACAAGGCGATAGGCAATAAGAATTTCATCATTTCCCACCACAATCTGAGGACAAAAGCGGAAATAGACGAATTCGTGGATATGGTAAACAAATATCAGCCCATGCTTGAAGCGGAGGGCATAAAGCTCGGCTACCACAACCACAGCATGGAATGGCTGCCGAACGAAGAAGGTATTATATCCCACCCCGAGCTGCTGAGCAGAACGAACATCAATTTTGAGATAGACACGTTCTGGGCGTTCAACGCCGGACGCGATCCCGTCGCGCTCATGGAGCAGTACAAGGACAGGCTTATGTCCATACACATAAAAGACGGCTTCAAGGACGGCCGCGGAATGCCTCTCGGCAAAGGCGAAGCGCCGGTAGAGGCGGTTTACAGAAAAGCCGTCGAGCTTAACGTGCCGATGATTGTTGAAAGCGAAACGTGCGATCCGTCCGGCCCTGCCGAAGCGCAGATCTGCTACGACTGCTTGAAGTCGTTTGAGTGATAACGCCATGGAACTGATACAGAGCTTTTCCGTTGACCATACGAAGATCGTCCCCGGCATTTTCGTAAGCCGTGTGGACGAGGTGGGAGAAAAAAAGGTCACTACGTACGATATACGGCTCAAAAAACCGAATATCGAGCCGGTCATAGACGCGGCGGCGATGCACTCGCTTGAGCATATAATAGCCACGACCATGCGCAACGACCCGGAATGGAAAGACGAGGTCATCTACTGGGGACCCATGGGATGTATGACCGGTTTTTATCTCATTTTAAAAAACGACCGCCCGTCGCGCGATATTTACGGCCTGATACTCAAAGCGTTCCGATCCGTTGCC
>JAEEGJ010008208.1_pt1 | contig 29002 bp, 21 predicted proteins | sample 8958761 | NCBI WGS metagenome assembly JAEEGJ01 (sample SAMN16246546, study PRJNA631951) | gut metagenome | biome: gut microbiome; feature: rumen; material: RS-attached | host: Bos | place: Iran: Karaj | collected 2018-10
CGATTTTGATTTTTGCGCTTCAGGATGGGCTTGAACCAACGACCCCCTGATTAACAGTCAGGTGCTCTAACCAACTGAGCTACTGAAGCAGGTATTGCTGTTAAGCGGGTGCAAAAGTACGGCGAATTTTTGAAACTACCAAACTTTTTAGCGAAAAAATTCATCGAAACCTAAATTTTTTGCAAAAAAGAGGGTAAAATGAACGTTTTCTTGAGAGAATCATGTAATTTTGCACCGTCAATTAAAAGTAAAAAGGTAAAAAAGTAAAAAGGAAAATGAAGAAATATATCATAGCGTTGTTTATGTTGCTGGGTATGGCGCTTTCAGCATCAGCACAGAAAAATATGGATCATCACTTCGAGGTGGGCAAGCATCTTGATATCTTCAATCAGGTGTATAAGAACCTCGAACTGCTGTATGTTGATACGTTGAGTCCCAAAGAGACCATCGGCACGGGTATCAATGCGATGCTCAGGAGCCTGGATCCTTATACAGAGTATTATGCGCAGGATGAAACCAAGAACCTGCGAATGATGCTGACGGGAAAGTATGCGGGTATCGGTGCCCTGATTCGTAAGCATCAGAAGCTGGATCGCGTCGTGATCGATGAGCCTTATGCCAATATGCCAGCTGCTGAGGCAGGACTGAAGAAGGGCGACGTGATCATCAGCATCGACGATACACTGATGAATGATAAGACGGTGGGCTATGTGAGTGACCATCTGCGAGGAGAGCCTGGTACCAGTTTTCTCCTGAAGGTGATGAGACCCTCTACGGGTAAGCTGATGAGTTTTAAGATTACGCGTCGTAACATCAAGTTGCCTGAACTGCCTTATTATGGCATCAGGGAGGGTGATGTAGGCTACATCAACCTGAACTCCTTCACGGAGGGCTGTGCCAAGGATATGCGCTTGGCTCTTATCGACCTGAAGAAACAGGGGGCCACCTCGCTGATCCTCGACTTGCGCGGTAATGGCGGCGGTTCTGAACAGGAGGCTGTTGATATCCTGAATCTGTGGTTGCCTAAAGGTATCACGGTTGTGGAGAATCGTGGCAAGGTGAGACAGGCCAACAAGGAGTATAAGACCAGAGTGGAACCGCTCGACACTGTGATGCCGTTGGTGGTGCTTGTAAATGGTGAGACGGCCTCGGCCAGTGAGATTACCAGTGGTGCCATCCAGGACTTGGACCGTGGTATTATATTAGGTTCGCGTACGTATGGGAAGGGACTCGTTCAGATACCTATCGACTTGCCTTATAACACGAACATGAAGGTGACGACTTCGAAATACTATATTCCCAGCGGGCGCTGTATCCAGGCCATCAACTACAAGAAGGGCAGTGGAGGCTATCGTGAACATATCCCGGATTCACTGACGAAGGTGTTCTACACCCGTAACGGCCGTGAAGTGCGCGATGGTGGAGGCATCATGCCTGATGTGGAGATGAAGAATGACACCATTCCGAATATCGCCTTCTATCTCTCAGCCTCTGGTCAGGATTCCACAGAGGTGATGTTCGACTATGTGGTCGACTATATCTCCAAGCACCCGACCATTGCCCCTGCTGCCGAATTCCATCTCTCGGATGCTGACTGGCAGACGTTCAAGGAGCTGGTTGTCAAGAGTGGCTTTACCTACGATCCCGTCAGCAAGAAACAGTTGGCTGAATTAGTGAAGACAGCCAAGTTTGAGGGCTATTACGACGACGCCAAGACAGCCTTTGATGAGTTGGAGAAGAAGCTGAACCACGATGTGGCCTTTGCCTTGGATCGTCATGAGCAGGTGATTCGTCAGATTGTGGAACAGGAGATAATCGCAGCCTATTATTACCAGTCGGGAGCCATCGAGGCTGGCCTTGGCTATGATAAGCAACTGAAGGAGGCCATTCGCCTGTTGAAGAACCCTGAGGAGTACAAGAAATTATTGGCTCCAAAGAAAAATTAAGTAGATTGTGTAAAAAAACGGCTAAATATTTGGTAGTTAACGGGAAAATGCTTAATTTTGCACCCGTTCAGCGGAATGAGAGGCTCGAAAGAGTCTCTCATTTTCGATATATAATGTTTAGATTAAATGATTAATAAAGAGACAATCAAAACTTTGACGGAAGAGTGGTTGCATGACAATGACTACTTCCTTGTTGACATTAACTTTGCAAGTGATGACAGAATTGTCATCGAAATCGACCATGCTGATGGTGTGTGGATTGAGGACTGTGCCGAACTGAGCCGTTTCCTTCAGGAGCGTCTGGGTGATGAGCTTGGCGACTACGAACTTGAAGTGGGAAGCGCAGGTCTGGGACAGCCGTTCAAGGTGGCTCAGCAGTATATCAACCATATCGGTGATACCGTTGAGGTGCTCGACCAGGAAGGGAAGAAAGTCCTGGGTACCCTGAAGTCGGTTGACGGTCGCAACTTTGTGGTGACCATTCAGGAGAAGCAGAAGCAGGAAGGCAAGAAGCGTCCAGTCATCGTAGATGTGGACAAGGCTTACTCGATGGATAACATCAAGTATGCCAAGTATATTCTGGCCTTTAAGTAAAGATTAAAAGGTAAGAAAGTAAAAAGTAAAAAAATAAAGAAACGAAATGGCAATTAAGAAAGATGAGAAAGGCCCCTCAATGATTGAGACCTTTCAGGAGTTCAAAGAGACCAAGAACATCGACCGTACTACATTGGTGAGCGTGTTGGAAGAGAGTTTCCGCAACGTCATCGCCAAGATCTATGGATCGGATGAGAACTTTGACGTGATCGTCAACCCTGATAAGGGTGACTTTGAGATTCACCGTAACCGCGTAGTAGTAGCCGACGGCGAGGTGGAGGATGAGAACAAGGAGATAGCGCTGAGCGAAGCCCAGAAGATTGAGCCCGACTATGAGGTAGGCGAGGAAGTGAGTGAGGAGGTGAACTTCCAGAAGTTCGGCCGTCGCGCTATCCTGAACCTGCGTCAGACGCTGGCTTCGAAGATCCTGGAGCTTGAGCACGATTCTCTCTATCAGAAATATAAGGATAAGGTAGGACAGGTTGTCAGCGGCGAGGTTTACCAGATCTGGAAGCGCGAGGTGCTGCTGATGGACGATGAAGGTAATGAGCTCCACCTGCCGAAGGGAGAGCAGATCCCCTCAGACAACTATCACAAAGGCGAGACGGTTCGCGCCATCGTGAAAGAAGTGCAGAACGAGAACAACAACCCGCGCATCATCCTCTCTCGTACAAGTCCTGTGTTCCTCGAGCGTCTGCTGGAGGCTGAGGTGCCTGAGATCAACGACGGTCTGATTACCATCAAGCGCGTTGCCCGAATGCCAGGCGATCGTGCTAAGGTGGCAGTTGAGAGCTATGACGAGCGCATCGATCCGGTAGGAGCCTGCGTCGGTGTGAAGGGTAGCCGTGTGCATGGTATCGTGCGTGAGCTCTGCAATGAGAATATCGACGTGATCAACTACTCCAGCAACGTGCAGCTGTTTATTCAGCGTGCACTCAGTCCTGCCAAGGTTACCAATATCATCCTTGATCAGGAGAACCATAAGGCTGAGGTCTATCTGCAGCCCGAAGAGGTGTCGCTGGCTATCGGTCGTGGCGGTATGAATATTAAACTGGCTTCTATGCTGACAGAATACACTATCGACGTATTCCGTGTAGTCAGCGAGAACGAGGCTGATGAGGATATCTATCTGGACGAGTTCGCTGACGAGATCGACCAGTGGGTTATCGATGCTATTAAGGCAATCGGTCTGGATACAGCCAAGTCTGTTCTCAACGCACCCCGTGAGATGCTTATTGAGAAGGCAGACCTGGAGGAGGAGACCGTTGACCATCTGCTGAGCGTACTTCGTGCGGAGTTTGAGTAAAGTTAAGAATTAAGATTTAAGAGACAAGAATTAATGGGTGTTAGATTAAATAAGGTATTAACAGAACTGAATATCGGACTTCAGACAGCTATAGACTATCTGAAGAACAAGCCTAGCTTGGGAGAAATCAAGGATGACGCAAATGTCAATACGAAGATCTCTGATGATCAGTACGATGCACTAGTCAAGGAGTTCAAAGGCGACAAGGACGTGAAGACCCAGGCTGGAATGATATTCCCGAAGAAGAAAGAAAAGCCCAAGAAGGAATTCAAGCCTGAGCCAGTGGTTGAGGTAAAGGAAGAGTCGCGTCAGACCTTTACGCCGTTGGGTAAGATCGACCTTGATGCTATCGGCAAACCTGCCAAGAAGGAAGAGAAACCCAAGCAGGAGCCTGTAGAAGCTCCCCAACCTCAGGAAAGTCCTGTAGAGGTGAAGAAGGAGGAACCTGTTGAGGTAACGGTGAAGGTAGAACCCGAACCCGAGCAGAAGCCTGAACCTCAGCCAGAGCCCAAAGAAGAGGTAAAGGCTGAAGCCGAGCAGAAAGAGCCAGAGCAGCAGGAAGTAACTGCCAGCACGGAGGAGACAGAGATCTTTACGCTGAAGAGCGAGGAGAAGATGGCTCCAAAGGTAAACGTGCTGGGTAAGATCGACCTCGACTCACTGAACCAGAGCACTCGTCCTAAGAAGAAATCGAAGGAGGAGCGCCGTAAGGAGCGCGAGGAGAAGCAGGCTCAGATGCATGGCGGTAACGGTGAGAAGAAGAAGCGCGAGCGCATTCGTGGTGGAAAAGAGCGCGTGGATATCGAAGCTGCAGCCAATCAGGATAAGGGTCAGAATAACAAGAAGAATAAGAATAAGGGAGGCAACCAGAACTTCCAGGACAGCAATCAGCAGGGTGGTGGTAAGAATAAAAAGAAGAACCGCCCGATTCAGAAGCCGCTTGAGGTGGACGATGAGGCTGTTGCACGTCAGGTAAAGGAGACGCTGGCTCGTCTGACTTCTAAGACCAATCAGAACAAGAAGGGTGCCAAGTATCGTAAGGAGAAGCGTGATGCCGTTGCCGAGCGTATGCAGGAGGAGATGGAGTCACAGGCAGCTGAGAGCAAAGTATTGAAGCTGACGGAGTTCGTGACAGTTTCCGAACTTGCTACGATGATGAACGTTGGTGTGAACCAGGTCATCGGTACCTGTATGAGTATCGGTATCATGGTGTCAATCAATCAGCGCCTCGATGCTGAGACTATCAATATTGTAGCTGAGGAGTTCGGTTTTACTACCGAATACGTCAGTGCAGAGGTTCAGAACGCCATTACTGAGGAGGAAGACGATGAGAACGATCTCGTGACTCGCGCCCCGATCGTAACGGTGATGGGACATGTTGACCATGGTAAGACTTCGTTGCTCGACCATATCCGCAACACGAACGTGATTGCTGGTGAGGCTGGTGGTATCACCCAGCACATCGGTGCCTACAACGTGAAACTGAAGGATGGTCGTCAGATTACATTCCTCGATACACCAGGCCATGAGGCTTTTACGGCCATGCGTGCCCGTGGTGCTCAGGTTACCGATATTGCCATCATCATTGTTGCGGCTGATGACTCTGTGATGCCTACCACCAAAGAGGCCATCGCTCATGCTCAGGCTGCCAACGTTCCTATGGTGTTCGCTATCAACAAGATAGATAAGCCAGGCGCTAATCCAGATAAGATTCGTGAGGACTTGGCTAATATGAACCTGCTCGTTGAGGAGTGGGGTGGTAAGTACCAGTGTCAGGAAATCAGCGCCAAGAAAGGTATCGGTGTTGATGAACTGCTCGAGAAAGTATTGCTTGAGGCTGAGATGCTCGACCTGAGAGCTAATCCTAATCGAAAGGCTACTGGTAGTATCATCGAGTCTTCACTCGATAAGGGTCGTGGCTATGTATCAACCGTGCTCGTGTCGAATGGTACGCTGAAGGTTGGTGATGTCGTCATTGCAGGTACGGCCTGGGGTAAGGTCAAGGCAATGTTCAACGAGCGTAACCAGCGCATCGAGAAGGCCGGTCCTGCTGAGCCAGCTATCATACTGGGTTTAAATGGCGCACCTACCGCTGGTGACTCTTTCCATATTATGGATACAGAACAGGAAGCCCGCGATATTACAAACAAACGTATCCAGCTGCAGCGTGAACAGAGCTTGCGCACGACTACGAAACTGGGTCTCGACGAGTTGTCACATCGTATCGCTCTGGGTGAGTTCCACGAGTTGAACATCATCGTGAAGGGTGATACCGACGGATCAATCGAGGCTCTCTCGGATTCATTCATCAAACTTTCTACAGAGAAGGTTCAGGTGAATGTGATTTCGAAAGCCGTAGGCCAGATCTCTGAGAATGATGTCATGCTGGCTTCAGCTTCAGAGGCTATTATCATCGGCTTCCAGGTACGTCCTTCTGCTGATGCCCGCAAGGCTGCTGACCGTGAGGGTGTTGAAATCAATACCTATTCGATCATCTACGATGCTATCGATGATGTGAAGTCAACGATGCAGGGTATGCTCGACAAGGTGAAGAAGGAGATTATCTCTGGTGAAATCGAGGTTAAGCAGGTATTCAAGATCTCTAAGGTTGGTACTGTTGCCGGTGGTCTGGTTACCGATGGCAAGGTTCACAATAAGGATAAGGCTCGTGTCATCCGCGATGGTATCGTGATCCACACAGCTCCTATCGATGCCCTGAAGCGTTATAAGGACGATGCCAAGGAGGTCGCAACAGGCCTCGAGTGTGGTATCTCACTGGTTAACTTCAACGATATCCAGGTAGGTGATATCATCGAGACCTTCACAGAGATTGAGGTAGAACAGAAACTTTAAGGATGAGTAAGGAACCCAAGAAACGCTCCTTTGCCAAGCGGCTCACACGATGGATTGCATTGACGCAACTCATCGTGATGGGTCTTGCGGGCTATGGGATTTATGTATTCGTCAAGAGCTTCAGTGAGATGGAAGAGACAGACCTCTATAAGAGTTATCTGTCTACTTCCAATGCGAATGTAAGCCGAATCCTATCGACGGTCTATGTTGGTACGTTAAGTCACGTGTCGGAGATAGAGAATAATCTTGATCGCCCAGACAAGTTACCGGCCATCATGAAAGATGTGGTAGCCAACAATCCCTATATCCGTAGTTGTGGCATCAGCTTCATAGACAATTACTATCCGCAGAAAGGTCATTGGTACTGCCCATACGCCATCAAAGTCGATAGCGGACGGGTCGTAGAGAATCGCTTTATCGGTGATGCAGAACATGACTATCTGAAGGCTGAGTGGTTTACTGAGGCCTTAAAGGCTGATAGCAATTATTGGTCTAAGCCTTTCTTTGATGCGATGGATACCATTACACCGTTAGTATCCTGTATGATTCCCATTCATGACAAGCAGGGTAAGGCGGTAGCTATCATTGGGGCCGACTTGTCGCTTGAATGGTTCTGCGGTAAGGCAGTCAAGGGATTGACTGTCAATGGCGAAAACATCAAAGTCTTTACTGGTAATGATATCGATGAGAATTCATCTGATGATAATGTACTCAATTGGGCAGATCGCAAATGGCGACAGTTGACCCTTACCTTTATTATCAATAAAGACGGTACGTATATTGCGCATCCGGAGGATGAGCGTGTCATCAAGGAGAATTTTTTCAAACTGGCTGGCGAGACATCAGATTCTATCGATGACCATATAGGTCGTATGATGGTGGCACGTAAGAAAGGCTTTTATAGTGAAAATGGCCTTCAGCCCACCCCTTCCAAGTTCTTTGATATGGATAACATCTCCGCCTATGTGTTCTATGAGCCGATTGATCATACGGACTGGAGCATTGCCTTGGCGGTGCCGAGTTTCATGATTTATATCATCAGCATTGGTGCTGGTGTTATCTTGCTTATATTGATAGCGCTAGCCTTGTTGGTGACACGAATCGTTGGTAGCATTGTTGTAAAGCGAGCTACCCGACCACTGAACCAACTGGCAGATTCTGCTAATGAGGTGGCAAAGGGTAATTTCAGCGCGCCTCTGCCTAAAATCAAACATAACGACGAGGTTCGTCTGCTACGCGATTCCTTTGAAGGAATGCAGCATTCTCTCACGGAATACGTAGAGGAACTCAAGAATACTACGGCATCGAAGGCTGCTATCGAGAACGAGCTGAAGGTGGCTCACGACATCCAGATGTCGATGCTGCCCAAGACTTTCCCGCCTTATCCTGAGCGTGATGACATCGATATCTATGGTATGCTGTTGCCTGCTAAGGATGTGGGGGGAGACTTGTTCGATTTCTATATTTGCGACGAGAAGCTGTTCTTCTGTATCGGCGATGTTTCTGGTAAGGGTGTACCGGCCTCTTTGGTGATGGCCATGACGCGTTCACTGTTCCGTAATATCTCGTCACATACTGCGGAACCACATCTTATTGCCCAAGCCCTTAACGACGCATTGTCAGAAGGAAATGATACCAGTATGTTCGTGACGGCGTTTTTGGGTGTATTGGAACTTGGAACAGGTCTTTTGCATTATTGCAATGCAGGTCATAATCCTCCATTAATCATCGGTAGTGAGGTTAGTCTGGTGCCTTGTGAACCTAATGTTCCACTTGGCCTGATGGCTGGTATGGACTTTGTTCCACAGGAGATACAATTTGATCATCAGATGATGATATTCCTCTTTACGGATGGTCTCAACGAGGCTGAAGACGAGTTGCATGCCCAGTTTGGGGATGATCGAATCCTCCAACAGGCCGAGGCGTTGTTGGCTAAAGGGAATATCCAGTCTGCGGAGCTTGTCAACCAGATGAACGAGGCTGTTCACACCTTTGTGAATGGAGCACAACAGAGTGATGACCTGACGATGCTGGCCATCAAATATAACTAAAATGGAAAATAAAGACAAGAACATAATACCAGAATCTCAAAAGGGCGATAACGAATTGGTACGTCGTATTGCTGAACAGAAGTATGAGTTCGGCTTCACGACGGATGTCCATACGGAAATCATTCCAGTGGGCCTCAATGAGGATATTGTCCGTCTCATCTCTGCCAAGAAAGGTGAACCTGAATGGATGCTCGACTTCCGTTTGAAGGCTTTTCGCTACTGGCAGGAACAGAAAGAGCCCAAATGGGGGCATGTCCACGTGCCGTCTATCGACTATCAGGCCATCTCTTATTATGCTGACCCCTTGGCGAAGAAGCCGAAGGGAGACGGGAAGATCGATCCGGAACTGGAAAAAACTTTCGATAAGCTGGGTATCCCTTTGGAGGAGCGACTGGCTTTGAGTGGCAATACGGCTGTGGATGCCATCATGGATTCTGTCAGTGTGAAGACCACTTTCAAGGAGAAACTCCGTGAGAAGGGTATTATCTTCTGCTCCATCGGTGATGCTATTAAGGAGCATCCTGACTTGGTGCGAGAGTACTTGGGTTCTGTTGTCCCTTATCGTGATAACTTCTTTGCAGCTTTGAACTCGGCTGTGTTCAGCGATGGCTCTTTTGTCTATATTCCAAAGGGCATTCGCTGCCCGATGGAATTGAGCAGCTACTTCCGTATCAATGCTCGTAATACGGGACAGTTTGAGCGTACATTGATTATTGCCGACGATGATGCTTATGTCAGCTATCTCGAAGGCTGTACTGCGCCCATGCGCGATGAGAACCAGCTGCATGCTGCTATTGTGGAAATCATTGTGAAGGATCGTGCAGAGGTGAAATACTCTACTGTTCAGAACTGGTATCCAGGCGATGAAAACGGTAAGGGCGGTGTGCTGAACCTTGTGACGAAGCGTGGCGATCTGCGTGGTGTAGATTCCAAACTTTCTTGGACACAGGTAGAGACGGGTTCTGCCATCACATGGAAATATCCCTCTTGTATCTTAAGAGGTGACAACTCTCAGGCAGAATTTTACTCTGTCGCTGTGACGAACAACTATCAGGAGGCTGATACGGGAACGAAGATGATCCACATTGGTAAGAACACCAAGTCGACGATTATCTCTAAAGGCATTTCGGCAGGTCATTCGCAGAACTCGTATCGCGGACTGGTGCGTGCTACTTCGAATGCTGATAATGCACGTAACTACTCGAGCTGCGACTCGCTACTGTTGGGTTCTGATTGTGGCGCCCATACTTTCCCTTATATGGATGTGCACAATGATACGGCTATCTTCGAACATGAGGCTACCACCTCGAAGATCTCAGAAGACCAGCTGTTTTATTGTAATCAGCGCGGCATACCTACGGAGCAGGCCGTAGGACTCATTGTCAACGGCTATGCCAAAGAGGTGCTGCAGAAACTGCCTATGGAGTTCGCTGTTGAGGCTCAGAAATTGTTAAGTGTATCATTAGAAGGAACTGTTGGATAAAAGACATAATAGAAATGTTACAGAAACTTTTTGGATTTGATCCCTCCACCATGACATTGCGCAAGGAGGTGATGGGTGGTATTACCACCTTTTTGACGATGGCTTATATCTTAGCTGTCAACCCAAGCATTCTCTCCGCTACTGGTATGGATGCTGGTGCCGTGTTTACCACCACATGTATCTCGGCTGTAGTAGCCACCCTGGTAATGGCAATCTATGCCAAGTTGCCTTTTGCTTTGGCTCCTGGCATGGGGCTGAATGCTTTCTTTGCTTTCACAGTCGTTCTTACCATGGGATATTCGTGGCAGTTTGCACTCACCGCAGTCATGATCGAAGGTCTTATCTTCATCCTGCTGACTATTACAGGTCTGCGCCAGCATATTGTCAACGCCATCCCCTTGATCTTGCGTAGAGCCATCAGTCCAGGTATCGGCCTTTTTATCGCCTTTGTCGGACTGAAGGGTGCGGGTATCGTCACCTCGTCGGAAGCTACCTTCATCACATTGGGTAATCTGCACGATCCCGCTGTATTGTTGAGTATCTTTGGCATCTTGTTGACAGCAGCGCTCCTGGTAAGAGGCGTTACAGGCGCATTGCTCATTGGTATCTTGGTAACAACTATCGTAGGTATCCCCTTGGGTGTTACCAATTTTTCTGGTGTCATGTCAACGCCACCATCTATCAGCCCAATCTTTATGCAGTTTGAGTGGCACAATATATTCACGGTAGATATGGCTATTGTGGTGCTCACATTCTTGTTTATTGATATGTTTGACACTATCGGTACTCTTCTTGGAGTATCTCACCGTGCAGGTATGGTCGATGACAAAGGTAACGTGAAGAACCTGAGTCAGGCCTTTATGGCTGATGCTATCGGTACCACTGTTGGTGCTATGCTTGGTACATCGACGGTAACGACATACGTTGAGAGTGCATCGGGTGTGAACGTAGGTGGACGCTCCGGACTGACCAGTCTTACCACAGCCATCTGTTTTGCTGTGGCTCTGCTCTTCGCTCCGTTGTTCCTTGCTATCCCTGCCCAGGCCACTGCTGCTGCTCTGATCTTGGTGGGTGTGATGATGATGCACGACATCCGTAAGGTTGATTTCGCCAATTATGTAACGGCTATACCTTGCTTTGTATGTATCGTCCTCATGCCACTTACTTATAGTATATCCGATGGTATACTCATGGGTGTGATCTCCTATGTGCTGATCCATCTGTTGTCAGGCACATTGAAAGACAAGGACGAGCGTAACAACATGAACTGGGGCACCATCCTTCTGGCCGCTTTGTTCATCTGTCGTTACGCATTCCTGTAGTTCGATGTTAAAAGAAAAGAAGAATGTTAGAAGTTAAAAACTTACACGCCAAGATAGGCGAGAAAGAGATATTAAAAGGTATCGACCTCGTAATTAACGATGGCGAGACGCATGTCATTATGGGGCCTAACGGCTCAGGCAAGAGTACCCTGAGTGCTGTGCTCGTGGGCAATCCGCTCTATGAGGTGACTGAGGGCGAGGCCTATTTCAACGGTAAGAACCTGCTGGAGATGAAGCCCGAGGATCGTGCCCATGAGGGATTGTTTCTCTCGTTCCAGTATCCGGTGGAGATTCCGGGTGTGTCGATGACCAACTTTATGAAGGCGGCCATCAACGAGAAACGTAAGTATCAAGGTTTGGATCCTATGAACGCCGCTGAGTTCCTGAAGCTTCAGCGCGAGAAGCGTAAGATTGTAGAGCTCGACTCGAAATTGGCCAACCGCTCTGTGAATGAGGGTTTTAGTGGTGGTGAGAAGAAACGTAACGAGATATTCCAGATGGCGATGCTGGAGCCGAAACTGAGCATTCTCGATGAGACCGATTCCGGATTGGATGTGGATGCCATGCGTATCGTGGCCGAGGGCGTGAACAAACTTCAGACGCCTGAGACTTCGTGCATCGTGATTACTCACTATGACCGCCTGCTTGAAATGATTAAGCCGCAGTATGTACATGTGCTCTATAAAGGACGCATCGTCAAGACTGGTGGTCCAGAGCTGGCTGTGCAGATTCAGGAGCACGGCTACGATTGGATTAAGGAAGAAATAGGAGAAGAATGAATTCAGAGCAACAATATATAGATCTCTATCATCAAGCAAGGCAGATGATCTTTAATCATGCGCCTGAGGCGATGAATGCTGTCCGTGATGAGGCTTTTGAGGCTTTCAAGGCTCAGGGTTTTCCTTCCAAAAAGGTGGAACGCTACAAATACACAGACATGCAGAAGCTCTTCGAGCCTGATTATGGTGTGAACTTGAGCCGCCTGGAGATTCCCGTCGATCCCTATCAGGCTTTCCGTTGCGACGTGCCTAATCTCTCGACCTCACTCTATTTCGTGGTAAATGATATGTTCTTCCGCGATGACAAACCTAAGGGACACTTGCCTGAGGGCGTTATCATTGGTTCTCTTCGCGACAATCCGGGATTCGTGGCAGACTATTATGCGAAGCTGGCAAAGACCTCAGACGATGCCATCACTGCTCTCAATACAATGCTGGCACAGGATGGATTGCTGGTCTATGTACCAAAGAACGTGAAGGTCGATCGTGCCATTCAGGTGATTAACATCTTGAAAGCCACTCCCAGCAACGCTCAGCGTCAGGTGCCCGATTTGATGGTGAACCGTCGTGTACTCATCATCCTTGAGGAAGGGGCAGAGATCAAGATGCTCTTCTGTGACCATGCTGCCGATGATCGTAACTTCCTGGCCACGCAGGTCATTGAGGCCTATGTGGGCGAGAATGCATCGCTCGACCTCTATTGCATGGAGGAGACGCATCATAAGAATGTGCGCATCAGTAATGTCTATATCGATCAGCAGCGCGACAGTCGGGTAAATCACAATGTCATTACCCTGCACAACGGTATTACCCGTAACAAGCTCGACCTTACATTCTCCGGAGAGGGTGCTGAATGTCAATGCTACGGCTGTGTGATTGCTGACAAGCAACAACATGTCGATAACAATACGCTGATTACCCACAAGGCGACTCACTGCACCTCGAACGAACTCTATAAATATGTGCTCGATGATCAGTCTGTAGGTGCCTTTGCAGGTCGTGTACTGGTAGAACATGGTGCTCAGAAAACCACCTCGCAGATGACGAACCAGAATCTGACAGCAACAAAGGAGGCCCGAATGTATACGCAGCCGATGCTGGAGATCTATGCCGACGATGTGAAGTGTGCCCACGGCTCGACTGTAGGCCAGCTCAACGATGCGGCTCTCTTCTATATGCGCCAGCGCGGCATCTCTCTCGAAGAGGCGAAGCTGTTGTTGCAGAATGCCTTTATCAACGAAGTCATCGACAAGATGCAGTTGGAGCCTCTGCGCGATCGTCTGCACTATCTGGTGGAAAAACGGTTCAGAGGCGAGCTGAATAAGTGTGATGGTTGTAGATTATGCAAATAAAACTATAAATAACGAGATTTATGAGAAAATTCTTATTGATTTGTTGTATGTCGTTTGCCACGATTGCTTTTGCACAGAATTATACTGGTGTGCATAAGTTTGATGGTGAACACAGGAACGAGGCTTTAGGTTACGCCATGTTTGGTGGAAATGTTGTCAGTGGAGGGTTTGGCGGCTTGGAGTTGTCTTATAAGCGCTATCTGGGTGACCGTTGGAACGTGATGGCTGCTGGTCAGGCTCAGTTTGGCAAACAGCTCTATTCTGCATACGCCTCGGGTGGCTATCGACTGCCAGTGGCCTGGATGGACTTCTATCTGGATGGCAAGTTCATGTACAATCGATATAACCGTTGGCACACGAACGAGACGGTTGCCAACATCTCTCTGACATGGGAGACACCTTATGTATTCATACGTGTGGGTGAGTCGCTGATAACCTTCCATACACTCCACTTCCGCTATACTGAGCCGCTGACATTTACCTTCGGCTTTGGTACAAACATCCGTCCGCGTTGGAATCCCTGGAACATCGGTATCTTCTTCCGCAACTACGACGAGTTCTATTATGAGAACTGGAATATTAACTGGGGCTTGAATTTCTATGTGTCGCTGATGAAGGACATGCAGCTCTTTGGTGAGTTCAACATCCGCCCTGCGGGTAGTATGAGTCAGCTCGCCAGCAGATACGAGACATCAGGAAAATTAGGAATTAAATACGTTTGGTAAAGATGAAAAAGTTACAATATACATTGCTGGCAGCCGTTGCTGCCCTGATTTTCACCTCATGTGAGAAGGTAAGCCCTATCGGTGTACTTGTATCAGGTACTGGTGTTGAAGATCGTGTGAAAATGTCAAACCTCTATTTCCAGCAGCACAAATCGGATTATAAGTTCCTCGATGCTAGTGAAACAGGTGATGAATATTCGTTCCTTGTGGGTGCAGACAGTCACTTGACAAATGATGATGCGCGTATGGCAGAGATGTTGCAGATCGGACTCGATAGCAACGACCTGTTATATGCCCATCTCGGTGATATTGCAGATACCAAGGCGGAATATTATATTAATCTTGAAAATGTACTTGAAAGATATAAGCTGCAGTACGCCCGGAAATATTATAAGGAGGTCAATCTCGCAGATTCTTTGAAAGCTTGGGGTGATTCTATTGATGTTGCAGAGGACTATGATGGAGAAGATCTTACTTATTATGAGGACGAAGACGGTAAGATATATTCGCTTGATCAAATCCACTATCCATTCTACCCTGTTGTTGGCAATCATGATATTACACATAACGGTTGGGCGTTGTGGTCTAATATCTTCCACTCCTCATTTTATGATGTATGGGTTTATGTAGGCCAAGAAAACGGAGATATTGTTTGGGATCATTTCATCTTCCTTGATACGGCAAACGGTACACTTGGAAAGGAGCAGGTAGACTTGATAGAACAAGGTATGGTTGATGATAAATACGACGAGCAGGATGGTGTATATACCCGCAACACGTTTGTATTCAGCCATACGAATATCTTCCGCCCGTCAAGTCTGCAGTTCGCCTCTACGTTTGCCCGCGAAGAGAGCTTTTTCCTGCTGAATCAGTTCGTGGAATGGAAAGCTAACATCGTCTTCTGCGGACACGTTCATAAGTGGGATGACGAGGTGGTCGGTGGTGTTACCTATCTGACACTCGACTCTATGTGCGAGGAGAATAATCCTGATCCAGGTGACTATCTGGTGCGTGTACACGTCAAGAAGAATGGTACCGTTACCTGGGAGAAAGTCCACATGAACACAAGAAAGAAATAATGTACGATCTGAATCAAATAAGGACGGATTTCCCGATTCTCTCGCGAGAGGTCTATGGCAAGCCTCTGGTGTATCTCGACAATGCGGCAACCACCCAGAAACCATTGTGCGTGCTCGATGCGATGCGCGAGGAGTATCTCAACGTGAATGCCAACGTGCACCGCGGCGTCCACTATCTGTCGCAGCAGGCCACCGACCTGCACGAGGCCGCCCGCGAGCGCGTGCGCCGGTTCATCAACGCCAGAAAGACGGAGGAGATTGTCTTCACGCGAGGCACGACCGAGGCCATCAATCTCGTGGCCTCATCGTTCTGTGAGTCGCAGATGCAGGCAGGCGACGAGATCATCGTCACCGACATGGAGCACCACTCGAACATCGTCTCGTGGCAGCTCCAGGCGATGAAGCGGGGCATCGTCGTGAGGCATATCCCCATCACCGACGACGGTATCCTTTGTCTGGATCAGCTGGAGCAACTCATCACGTCTCGCACCAAGATGATTAGCGTGGCCCATGTGAGCAATGTGCTCGGTACAGTGAATCCAGTGGAGAAAATCATCCAGACAGCCCATGCACACGGCATCCCCGTATTGGTAGATGGTGCCCAGAGTGCGCCTCATTTCAAAATCGATGTGCAGGCAATGGACTGTGACTTCTTCGCCTTCAGCGGCCATAAGATGTATGGCCCCACGGGCATCGGCGTGCTCTACGGCAAGGAGGGGTGGCTTGAGAAGCTACCTCCCTATCAAGGCGGTGGCGAGATGATCGACAAGGTGACTTGGGAGAAAACCACTTTCGAGCGCCTGCCCTTTAAGTTCGAGGCGGGCACACCTGATTATGTCGCTACACACGGTCTTGCTAAAGCCATCGAATATATAGAGACTCTGGGTTTCGACACCATCCAGCAGCATGAGCAGGAACTCACCCGCTACTGCATGGAGCAGTTGATGACGATAGAAGGGATGACGGTTTATGGTTTACAGTTTACAGATGATTACACTGAGGGCGGAATGGCTTGCCAGCAAATCAACTGTAAACCGTCAACTGTCAACTGTAAACCCAAAAAAGATGCGGTGGTGAGCTTTAATGTGGGTGAGATTCATCATTTGGATATGGGCACCTTGCTCGATCGCCTGGGAATAGCCGTCCGCACGGGTCATCACTGTGCCCAGCCGCTGATGGACCGCTTAGGAATTTCTGGAACGGTGAGGGCTTCATTTGCCCTTTATAATACGAAGGAGGAGATAGATGTTCTTGTAGCAGGCATCCGTCGTGTGTCTCAGATGTTTTAAAGGTAAAAAGGTCAGAAAGTAAAAAGGTAAGATGCTGGCAAGTCATTTTTACGAAGGAAAGATAGAGGCAGGCTGTGATGAGGCTGGTCGTGGGTGTTTGGCTGGCAGCGTATATGCTGCAGCGGTGATTCTGCCTGATGGCTATCAGAATGAGTTGCTGAACGACTCAAAACAGCTTTCTGAGAAAAAGCGCTATCAACTTCGTGAGATTATTGAGCGCGATGCCGTAGCTTGGGCTGTGGGCATTGTTACACCAGAAGAAATCGACAAGATTAATATTCTCAATGCCTCTATTCTTGCCATGCATCGGGCTCTTGACCAACTGAAAGTCCGCCCAGAAGCCATCATCGTAGATGGCAATCGCTTTAAGCCCTATTTTGAGTTTACAGTTGACGGTTTACAGTTTACAGATGATTACTCCGCGGCTACAGAAGGGCTTGCCAGCAAATCAACTGTAAACTGTAAACCGTCAACTGTAAACAAGATCCAAATCCCCCACACTACCATCGTCAAGGGCGACGGCAAATACCTGTCTATTGCTGCCGCGTCGATCCTGGCCAAGACCTATCGTGATGACTACATGAACCAGTTGGCTGAGGAATATCCTCAATATGACTGGCTCTCAAATAAGGGCTATCCCACTAAGAAACATCGTGAGGCCATCAAGCAGTTTGGCATCACCCCCTATCACCGCAAGAGCTACAATCTCTTGGGCGATGGACAATTAAGTTTGGATTTTGGTGATTAATTCCGAAATAATTTGTAACTTTGCACCGCAAAAAGAAAACGTACGTTTAAAAAGTAATAAGATTATGGCAAAAAAAGCACTTTTGATGATTCTCGATGGTTGGGGAATCGGTAAGCATGGTAAGGGTGATGTGATTTTCAATACGCCGACTCCTTACCTCGATCTGTTAACAGCTACTTCTGCTCACTCTCAGCTGATGGCCTCTGGTGAGGATGTTGGTCTGCCCGACGGACAGATGGGTAACTCTGAGGTGGGTCACCTCAATATCGGTGCTGGTCGCATCGTGTATCAGGACCTTGTTAAGATCAACCGTGCCTGCAAGGACGGCTCTATCATGGAGAATCCTCAGGTGAAGGCTGCTTACACCTACGCTAAGGAGAACAACAAGAAGCTGCACCTGATGGGCCTGACCAGTGATGGTGGCGTACACTCAAGCCTCGACCATCTGTTCAAGCTCATTGAGATTGGTAAGGCTTACGGCCTGAAGAACCAGGTGTTTGTGCATTGCTATATGGACGGTCGTGACACTGACCCACGTTCTGGTAAGGGATTCATCGAGCAGGTAACAAAGGTATGTGCTGAGAATGATGCAGCTATCGCCTCTATCGTAGGTCGTTTCTATGCAATGGACCGCGACAAGCGCTGGGAGCGTGTGAAGGAAGGCTACGACCTGATTGTGAACGGCACTGGTAAGCAGGCTACCGATATGGTTCAGGCCATGCAGGAGAGCTATGACGAGGGTGTCACCGATGAGTTCATCAAGCCTATCCACAATGCCAGTGTCAATGGCTGCATCGAAGAGGGCGACGTTGTCATCTTCATCAACTTCCGTAATGACCGTGCCAAGGAGATGACGATTGCGTTGACTCAGGAGGATATGCCTGAGCAGGGTATGAAGACTATTCCTGGACTGCAGTACTACTGCATGACTCCATACGATGCCAACTTCAAGGGCGTTCATATCCTCTTCCCCAAGGAGAACGTAGAGGACACCTTAGGTGAGTATCTGAGCAAGCAGGGCAAGAAACAGCTGCACACTGCTGAGACGGAGAAGTATGCTCACGTAACCTTCTTCTTCAATGGTGGTCGCGAGGCACCATACGAGGGTGAGGATCGTATCCTGGTTCCTTCTCCAAAGGTGGCTACCTACGACCTGAAGCCTGAGATGAGTGCTTACGAGGTAAAGGATAAACTCGTCGGCGCCATCAACACCCAGGAGTATGACTTTATCGTGGTGAACTTCGCCAACGGTGATATGGTAGGCCATACAGGTGTTTACAATGCTATCGCTAAAGCCGTATGGGCTGTTGACAACTGCGTGCGTGAGGTCATCGAGGCTGCCAAGGCCAACGACTATGAGGCTATCATCATTGCCGACCATGGTAACGCTGATAATGCCATCAACCCCGATGGAACACCGAATACCGCTCACTCACTGAATCCCGTGCCGTTCATCTATGTAACCAACAACAACTCGGCTACAGTGAAGGACGGTCGTCTGGCTGACGTGGCTCCCTCTATCCTCCACATCATGGGACTGGAGCAGCCTTCAGACATGACTGGTGAGAACTTGATTACTGATAATCAATAATTATTCAGGCACGGATCACACGGCTCTCTTTGAGAGATACGGCTTCAACATTCCATGAATAGCCGTGTTAAACCGTGTAATCCGTGCCATTTCTTTTTAGCATGGCAGTACAGATAGAAGAGAGTTGGAAGGCACACCTGAATGGTGAGTTCGAGAAGCCTTATTTCGCACAGCTGACAGAGGCTGTGCGGCAGGAGTATATGCAGACGACCTGCTATCCGCCTGGTAAGCTGATTTTCAATGCCTTTAACCTCTGTCCGTTTGATAAGGTGAAGGTGGTGATTATCGGCCAGGATCCCTATCATGAGCCAGGCCAGGCCCACGGACTGAGTTTCTCTGTGCAAGACGGCATCCAGTTCCCTCCTTCGTTGCAGAATATCTTCAAGGAGATTCAGGCAGATCTTGGTACGCCTATTCCGACATCGGGCAATCTGACACGCTGGGCAGAACAAGGGGTGCTGCTCCTGAACGCCTCGCTGACGGTGAGGGCTCATCAGGCTAACAGTCACTCGACACTGGGCTGGCAGAAGTTTACAGATGCGGCTATACAGGCGCTTGCCTCGCATCGCGAACATATCGTCTATATGCTCTGGGGGGGCTATGCGCGAGGTAAGGCGTATATGATCGACAAGACCAAGAATCTCGTTTTGGAGTCGGTGCATCCTTCTCCCTTGAGTGCCAATCGCGGTGGCTGGTTCGGCCAGCACCAGTTCTCTCGCTGTAACCAATATCTCCAACAAAACGGTATGACTCCTATCAACTGGTAGGATGTGTAATCCGTGTAAATCTGTGTAATCCGTGCCAAATATACCTCCTATCCTCCAAGTTGGCGTTGTGCTGCTTTCGTCAGAGATCCTGACGGAGAAGTTCTGCTGCGACCTCAGTGTCTGCAAGGGTGAATGCTGCATCGAGGGTGATGCTGGGGCACCTGTCACGCTTGATGAAGTAGCTGAAATCGAGGAGTGCCTGGATGCTGTCTGGGGCGATCTCTCTGCTTCTGCCCAGTCTGTGATTGACAGGCAGGGCGTAGTCTATACGGATCAGGAGGGCGACCTTGTGACAAGTATTGTCAGGGGAAAGGATTGTGTGTTTACTTATTACGATAGTTTACCGTCAGTAAATATAGAAAATTGCTGTCTTTGTGCTTTGGAAAAGGCTTACAGAGCGGGCAAGACCCGATTCTGCAAGCCTGTCAGTTGTGCCTTATATCCCATCCGTGAGAAGAAACTGGGTGGCGGACTTGTTGGTTTGAACTACAACCGTTGGAGCGTCTGCAAGATGGCTGTGGCAAAGGGTATTCAGGAGAACCTCAGACTCTATCAGTTCCTGAAAGATCCGCTGATCCGTCGCTTTGGTGAGGCGTGGTATCAGGAATTGTTGGATACTGTCGATGAACTGAAGCGCCAGGGTTACCTCTGATTTCTCACCACGTCTTGACGGATTGTGTCTGTCCAGCCTTCAGTTTGACTGTTTTCTGCTGACCATTATATAATAAGGTGAGTGTACCGCCAGTCTTAGACTTGATACTGCAGTCGCGCACATACCCGTCTTTCCACTTGAAGCTTAGTTCAAAACCGCCACGTGCACAGAGTCCGCTGACAGAACCTTCTTTCCATTGCTCAGGGCATGCAGGCAGCAGCTCTACATTCCACATTCCACGCTCCTCATTCCACGAGCTTTGCATCAGCATCTCGCACACACCTGCCGTACCGCCGAAGTTGCCGTCGATCTGGAAGGGTGGGTGAGCGTCAAAGAGGTTGGGGTAGGTGCCTCCGCCCTTGTGCCAGTTCTTCCATTCAGAGGGTTTGGAACCACGTGGAGCAATCGGTGTGAGCAGTTTTTGGTAGATATGATAAGCCTGCTTGGGGTTGTGCAGACGGGCCCAGAGATTGATGCGCCAGCCCGTGCTCCAGCCTGTAGTCTGGTCACCTTTGATCTCCAATGAGCGCGCTGCTGCCTTCTGCAGGGTGGCATCTGTCAGATGGCTTCCTGGGAACAGACCTATCAGGTGACTCTGATGACGATGCTGGAAATCCCAGTCATCCCAATCGTAGTACCACTCGTTGAGATCGCCCATGTGGCCGATGGTATAGGGGTGCAGACGAGCCAGAGCCTGTTCCATCTCCTTATCCCTCTCGCCAAGAATCTTGCCTGCGGCGATGGTGTTGATAAACAGTTCGCGGATAATGGCAAGATCGGCAGTTCCGCCATAACAAGTAGTGCCATGATAGCCTTTGTCTGTCTTGTATTCGTTCTCGGGTGATGTACTGGGGGCTGTAATCAGCTCACCAGGCTGCTTGGGATTGTCAATGAGCCAGCGCAGGCAGAACCGTGCTGCTCCCTTCATCAGCGGATAGGCAGTCTGGCGCAGATAGTTCTTATCCTGTGTGAATTGATAGCGCTCCCAGAGGGTGTTCACCAACCATGCACCTCCTAAGTTCCAGTTCGACCACTCCGGACTCTCGTTCTTCTCGCCCACAGGGTTGGTCATCGCCCAGATATCACTATTGTGGCTCGAGCACCAGCCTTCACCTATATTATAATAGTTCTTGGCAGTGTACTTTCCGTTGGCTGCTAATCCCGCAATGAATCCATCCAGTGGCTCTGCCATCTCAGCCATATTGGCCACGAAGGCAGGCCAGTAGTTCTCTTCTAGATTGATGTTCACCGTATAGTTTCCACGCCAGGGCGACCATAGTTGTGGTGCCCAGAGTCCCTGCAGATTGGCAGGCACATTCTTGGTTCTCGACGAAGAAATCAGCAGATAGCGCCCGAACTGGAAATACAGCTCTTCGAGATATGGTGTCTGATCGCCTCCGTTGGTATAGTCCAGCAACAGTTGGTCTGTCAGTCTGCGATCCTTGGCACTTGGCAGATCAACAGGATTCCGTCCATCCTTGTTCAGACAGATCTTCACCCTGTCATAGATGGCTTGATAATCAGCCAGATGACGAGCGTAGAACTCATCGAAACTCATGTTCTGAGTGTGCCAAAGGTCGTTGGTCACCTGCTCCAGATAAGGCGCGCCCTCCTTCACAGGATGCTTGTCGAAGCCATTGAAGCTCGTTTCGTTCACGATATAGATAATTGCCTCCTGAGCGTTGGTAATGGTGAGCGATGAGTCGCTGGCAGCCATTTCTCCGTCAGTCTTGATGCTGAGCATCGTACAGAAGTGGGTGCTCTCCTGCGGGTCGCCTGTGGCATGTCCCGTCATCGTGATTTGTCCAAGTGTGCTTTTCACCTGGTGGGGCACTTGGGCCGTCAGGGCTATACGACAGTTGATGTCGCCTTTCAGACGGATGGCTATCAGCTTGTCAGGATTCGAGGCAAAATATTCCCTCGTGATGAGTTTTCCGTCACGCAGATAACTGTCTCTCACGATGGCAGAGTCGATATTCAGACTCCGACGGTAGTCCTTGACATCTCCTAACGACAAGTCTTTGATATGCAGAGTGCCCAATGGCTGGTAGAACTGCGAGTTAGGTCCCTGCACGTGGAGCTGCAACGAGTCGGCGAGGGCATAGTCTTCATTGAAGAGTGCCTCGCGTATCTTCGGTATCCACTGGTGGGCATTGGCATCGAGGTTTCTGTCCACAGGCTTTCCTGTCCACAAGGTGATGTCGTTCAGATAGATGATATCGTCGTCAGTCCCTCCATAGATAAGGGCACCGAGCTTACCGTTGCCGATGGGCAGCGACTCTTCGAAAAACGTGGCTGGCTTGTTGTAACTCAGCACCATCGGTGCCTGTTCCGTTTGTGCCTCACAAAGTGTCAGACTCTTTGCGAGAATAGCTGTGATGAGCAGATATTTCTTCATATTCGTTGTTTTTAGTCGTTTTCGCTTGCAAAGATACAAAACTTTTTGTATATTTGCAGCATAAACTCCAAAAATTAAGGACCATGCAGCCTATAAAGACCCTGAACGATATGATCGTTTTCCTCCAGCAGCGAGGAGACAAGAAACGTGTAGCCGTAGTTTGTGCCAACGATGCCTCCACCCGCTATGCTGTGGAGAAAGGTAAGGAAATGGGATTCATCGAACCTATCTACGTCGATGGCGAGGATAAGGATGAGTGTGCGCGTCGCGCCGTTGCCCTCTGTAAAAGCGGTGAGGCCGATATCCTGATGAAAGGACTCATCAATACCGATGTAATCCTTCGCGCGATATTAGATAAGGAGAACGGCATCCTGCGCCCAGGCCACGTGCTCACCCATGTGGCGATGGCAGAGATTCCCAAGTATGAGAAATTGCTCTTCTTCACTGATGCAGCAGTCATCCCCGTGCCTACTGAGGGACAGCGCCGCCAGCAGATCCACTATATGAACTACGTGTGCCACGCCCTTGGCATCGAAGAACCTAGGATCTCGCTCATCCACTGTGCTGAGAAGGTCAGCGCCAAGACGTTCCCATATACCGTCGACTATCTGGAGATCATCGCTGAGGCCCAGACGGGAAAGTTCGGGCGTTGCATCATTGACGGCCCGCTCGATCTGAAGACTTCACTCGACAGTGTCAGCTTGCGTGAGAAAGGCATTCACTCTGTCATCGACGGACAGGCAGATGCCCTGATCTTCCCTGATATTGTGGCAGGCAATGTGTTCTATAAGACCATTACGCTCTTCGGTTATGCCAAGACGGCTGGTGTGCTGCAAGGCACCCAGTGCTGTTGTGTGCTCCCGTCACGAGCCGATAGTCCCGAGTCGAAATATTACAGCCTTGCATTAGCAGCAATATGAAGATATTAGTGATCAATCCAGGCTCCACTTCCACCAAGATGGCAGTCTTCGAAGACGAGACGTCTGTGCTTGTCCGCAATATCGTGCATACACCAGAGGAACTGGCACAGTTCGACGATGTGATTGAGCAACAGGATTTCCGTCGCCAGTTGGTGCTCGACGAACTTCAGCAGGCTGGCATCCCTATGGAGTTTGATGCAGTTATAGGGCGTGGTGGACTGGTGAAACCCCTCGAAGGTGGTGTTTACGAGATCAACGACCTGATGATTCAGGATACCCATAGCGGTATTGCTCTCCATAACCATGCCTGCAATCTGGGCTGTCTCATTGCTCACGAGATAGCGGCGTCGATACCCCATTGCCGCTCGTTTATCGCCGATCCTGGTATCGTCGATGAACTCAATGACTATGCCCGTATCTCTGGTTCGCCCTTGATGAACCGCATCTGTATCTGGCACGCCCTGAACCAGCGCGCCATCGCTCGTCGTTATGCCTCTGAGATTGGTAAGGAGTACGAGGACCTGAACCTGATTATCTGTCACATGGGTGGTGGTATCTCTGTGGCAGCCCACGAGAAGGGGCGCGCTGTCGATGCCAATAATGCGCTCGACGGAGAAGGCCCGTTCTCGCCTGAGCGTGCAGGTTCGTTGCCAGCATCCGATTTGATTCGTCTCTGTTTCAGCGGCAAATATACTGAGAAGCAACTTCTGAAGCGCATTGCTGGCAAGGCAGGACTCAATGCCCATCTTGGTACGAACGATGTGCGCGAGGTAATCCGCCGTATTGAGGACTATGGCGACGAGCATGCCCGATTGATACTCGATGCGATGATCTACCATGTGGCGAAGAACATAGCTGCTGAGTCTGCCGTCCTCTCAGGCAGCATCGATGCCATCCTGCTCACAGGTGGTTTGGCTCGCTCAGAGTATGTCATCAGCCGCCTCCGCAAGCGCATTGGTTTCCTCGCTCCCGTTCGCTGCTTCCCAGGCGAAGACGAAATGGAAGCCCTTGCCCTCAACGCCCTCGCCGTCCTCCAAGGCAAGCGTAAAGCCAAAGTGTACCTATGATTCGTTATAAAAAATTTTTTTGTTAGCTTTTGCATACACTGCATACACTAAGCGTCTAACATGCTGATACTCAATGGATAGTTCTAGTGTATGCAGCCGATTATTTAGTGTATGCAGGATTTGTGCCTACACCGATTGCTTTATGATAACGGCAATTTGTTTAGTGATAATAAGGACTTATTAATTGTCCCAGGGGGTGGGACTGGTTGTCCCATGGCCTGGGACAAAATGTCCCAAGGGGTGGGACAAATCTTATCGCTGAATAACTCTGTAGTTGCCACTCAGATGCATGAAGGCAAAGAGGCGTAGCAGGCCATCGTAGTAGGCATCAAAATAGCCGTCGTCGAAGGGCTCGTGCTTGGCATTCCAAAGTGCATCGACAAACTCCTTGCTCTTGTCGTGAGAACACATCACGGAGGCTGCTGCTGTGGTGGCTACAAGGCCGATGCTATGGCGCAATTTCTTGAATCCGTCTGCCTGCAGGATCTCATCACCCTCAGGAAGCGTTCCGTCTGTGCGGTACTGGTCAAAGAAAGTATTTACTCCCTGGCTGTAGAAGAAATTCTGTATCTTCTCTCCATATTGGCGCTGCCACTCACCATCGGCACAGCTCCACTCATAGTCGAGGGCTATGTTCATAGGTACGCGCCATGAGTCGTAGCGGAAGTTGTTGACTCCATTGCGGCGGGGTTTTTCGCCCTCCTTGGGCTCTGGCATGCCTGGGAATCGCGGCATCTGCATCTCTGAGCCGTCATACTGGCTCATGTCACCATTCAGGCCTGTCTTCTCGTTGATGGCCTTATGGAGGAACTCGCGACTCTTCTTGGCACATTCCATCCAGTAATCCGAACGTCCGTCGTCAGCCCATTTTGCCCACACCTCGTAGAAAGCGGGAATGTGGTAGGATGGATCGGTAAATCGCTGGCCGAAGCCATCGGGGGTGAAGGTAATCAGCTGGGTTTCAGGGTCTATCAGATACATTTTCTGAGGTCCATCTTGCTGTGGCCCGAAGCCTGGGAATCCGCCTTGACGAGGCTCTGGCGTGTACTCTTTGGGCTGAATACAGTTCAGGATGTGCTGGGCTTCGGCCTTATAGTTGATACCAGTATCGTTGCCCCAGCGGTTTGAGGCAAAGATCAGGGCGGTGATGAAGTAGAGTTCGCCGTCGCTGGCTGCTCCTTCGGCATTGTGGGTGCCGTCGGTCTTGCAACTCCATGCGAAATACCCTTCTCGCGTGCCGCTTTGGTGCTGCATATACTTCTTGCTCCATCGCCACAGACGGTCGAAGATATCCTTCTCGTTCATCTGTACGGCAATCATCATGCCATACGACATACCTTCTGTGCGGGCATCGTTGTTTTTAATGTCGGAAACGTATCCCAGGGAGTCGCCTACCTCGAAGTACACCTTATGAGGTCCACGGAACACATCGTTGAACACCTCTTTCAGTTTGGCGTCAACGGCTTCGGGCTGATAGCCCATCTCCACGAACACATTACGATACTTTCCTGTCTCAAAACCTCCCTTGGTCCACGGCGTCAAAGCCTTCATCTGAATAGTCATTGCCATCAGAATAGCGATAATTGTTAGTTTTCTCATACTTTATAGAATTTCTGTTTAGAGTTTTGACGCAAAAATCGTGAGAAAGTTTAATAAAGAATCCCCAGCTGATAGGGCAAAGCCTGCACAGCCGGGGACATGAAAAAGTATTGATGTTGTGATTATGCGTCGATATTGGCGTAGGTGGCGTTCTTCTCGATGAACTCGCGGCGAGGCTCTACGTCGTCGCCCATCAGCATGGAGAAGATTTCGTCAGCCTCTGCAGCGTTCTCGATGGTAACCTGCTTCAGGAGGCGGTTCTCAGGATTCATGGTGGTCTCCCAGAGCTGCTCTGGATTCATCTCACCAAGACCTTTGTAGCGCTGGGTGTGCAGGGCCTTGTCGTCGCCATTGCCTGCCACGTACTTGTCGATGAAGGCCTGGCGCTGCTGCTCTGTGTAGCAATACTCAGAGGCCTTCTTGTAAGTACACTTATAAAGTGGTGGGGTAGCGATGTAAAGGTGACCACCCTGGATAACCTGTGGCATGAAGCGGTAGAAGAGTGTCATGATCAGCGTGTCGATGTGAGAGCCATCGACATCGGCATCGGTCATGATGATGATCTTGTCGTAGCGCAGCTTGTCGATATTGGCCTCGCGATCTCCTTCACCCTCAACGCCAAAGCGTACGCCGATACTCTGAATGATGTTCATGACGGATTCTGCCTCGAAGACGCGATGCCACTGAACCTTCTCGACATTCAGGATCTTACCACGTAAGGGGAGGATGGCCTGGAAGTGACGGTCGCGACCCTGCTTGGCAGAGCCACCTGCGGAGTCTCCCTCGACAAGGAAGATCTCACACTCCTTAGGATCCTTGTTGGAACAGTCGGCAAGTTTGCCTGGCAGTCCACCACCCGTCATCGGGTTCTTGCGCTGCACACTCTCACGAGCCTTGCGGGCTGCGATACGGGCTGTGGCAGCGAGTACCACCTTGTCGCAGATAAGCTTGGCCTCCTTCGGGTGTTCCTCCAGATAGTTGCTCAAAGCCTCGCCAACGGCCTGTTGAACAGCTCCGGCTACCTCTGAGTTACCCAGCTTGGTCTTCGTCTGACCCTCGAATTGGGGCTCTGCCACCTTGATAGAGATAACGGCAGAGAGACCTTCGCGGAAGTCCTCACCTGCAATCTCGATCTTGGCCTTCTCGATCTGCTTGGAGATCTGAGGGTCAGCATCGGCGTAGGCCTTCAGCGTACGTGTCAAGGCTGCACGGAAGCCCATCAGGTGGGTACCACCCTCGATGGTGTTGATATTGTTCACGTAAGAGTGGATATTCTCGCTGTAGTCAGTGTTATACATCACAGCCACCTCGATAGGTGTGCCCTGCTTCTCGGTCTTCAGATAGATGACATCGTCGAAGAGGTGAGTGCGGTGGCGATCAACGTAGCGCACGAACTCCTTCAGTCCGTCCTTGGCGTGGAACACCTCAGGCTGCTTCACATTTCCTTCCTCGTCAGGGCGGAGATCAGTCAGCGTGATGGTGATACCTGCATTGAGGTAGGCCAGCTCGCGCATACGACGGGCAATGATGTCGTACTTGTACTCTGTGGTGGTGAAGATGGATCCATCGGGCCAGAACTGCTGGCGGGTACCAGTCTTATCTGTATCGCCTACGATCTTCACGTCGTAGAGGGGCTTGCCCTTCTCGTATTCCTGCTGGTAAATATGGCCATTGCGGAATACCTGTGAGAGCATGTGAGTGGAAAGGGCGTTCACACAACTGACACCCACACCGTGTAGACCACCTGACACCTTGTAAGAGCCTTTGTCGAACTTACCTCCGGCATGGAGCACGGTCATCACGACCTCAAGGGCACTCTTGTGCATCTTCTCGTGCTCATCAACGGGGATACCACGTCCGTTGTCCTGAACGGTGATGGAGTTATCTTCATTAATAGTCACTTCTATATGCGTACAGTAGCCAGCCATCGCCTCGTCGATAGAGTTGTCGACGGTCTCGTTGACCAGATGGTGGAGTCCCTTTTCGCTGATGTCGCCGATGTACATCGCAGGGCGCTTACGTACGGCTTCCAGTCCCTCGAGCACCTGAATATTGCTCGCGGAATAGTTCTGTTCTTGATTCAGTTGTTCTTCAGTCATTTTTCTTTGTTTCGCTAATTGGTTGCAAAGGTACGAAAAAAAAGTCAGATAAACATAGTTTATCTGCTAAAAAACTACAAAAATTAACCGCAACCCTTTCGAGTTGCGGTTCAAGTCTGTATAATAGTTGTTTATTATCCCAGCTTGTTGATGTGCAGTGCGAGGCTTGACTTCAGGTTTGCTGCCTTGTTCTTGTGGATGATGTTGGTCTTAGCCAACTTGTCGAGCATCTTCTGAACCTTCGGATAGAGAGCTACAGCCTCTTCCTTGTTAGTCATAGCGCGCAGCTTGCGCACAGCGTTACGCATTGTCTTTGCGTAGTAGTGATTGTGAAGCGCCTTCTTCTTGTCCTGGCGGATTCTCTTCACTGATGATTTGTGAT
>JAEEGJ010008210.1_pt1 | contig 28991 bp, 25 predicted proteins | sample 8958761 | NCBI WGS metagenome assembly JAEEGJ01 (sample SAMN16246546, study PRJNA631951) | gut metagenome | biome: gut microbiome; feature: rumen; material: RS-attached | host: Bos | place: Iran: Karaj | collected 2018-10
AAACTACGTTTTTAGTTAATGATTTTTACACGATTGGTAATTCACAATTACAAAGGTAACAAAAATAAATGAATAATTAAAGACATTGAGAGATTTTTTTCTTTTTCAAAGAGAATTGTTTTTTCTGAGCGTGACTGAGATACATTCTCCGTTGCAAAAATACAAAAGAATAAACTAAACAAATTCTGTGAGAGATCTTTTCTCAACACCATTAATAACTGTCTTTTATTCAATGCAGCAGAGGAATTTATAAAAAAACACCATATCCGTTGGGTATTTCCCCGGTTTGCATTATCTTTGCAACACAAATGGCATTCATCTGACAATAACTATAATAGTTATACTATGATACATGCCAATAAAGAAAAAGAAATGAAACAATACAAGGCTTTATAAATATGAGATTTATTTCATGGAACGTAAACGGGCTGAGGGCTTGCGAGGGCAAGGGCTTCAGTGATATTTTCAGAGAGTTGGATGCAGACTTCTTCTGTCTGCAGGAGACCAAGATGCAGGAAGGACAGCTGGACTTACAGTTTGAAGGTTACACCTCCTATTGGAACTATGCCGAGAAGAAAGGCTACTCGGGTACTGCCATCTTTACTAAACATCAACCCCTGAATGTAGAATATGGTATCGGCATTGACCTGCACGACCATGAGGGACGTGTTATCACCTTGGAGATGGATGACTTTTTCCTTGTCTGCTGCTATACCCCTAACTCGCAGGACGGACTGAAACGACTTGAATATCGTATGTCATGGGAAGATGCTTTCCGTACCTACCTGAAGCGACTCGATGCCAAGAAGCCTGTTATCCTGTGTGGTGACCTGAATGTCGCCCATGAGGAGATAGACCTGAAGAATCCCAAGACAAACCGGATGAATGCTGGCTTTACAGACGAGGAACGAGAGAAGTTCAGTGATCTGCTTGCCTGTGGTTTCATTGATACCTTCCGAACCCTCTATCCTGAGCAGGTCACTTACTCATGGTGGTCCTATCGCTTTCAGGCTCGTCAGAAGAATGCCGGATGGCGTATCGACTATTTCGTAACCTCTGAACGCCTGCTTCCACAAATAGCTGACGCAAAGATACACACGGAGATCTATGGCTCAGACCATTGCCCTGTGGAACTGGATTTGAGATAATCGTTGAAAAGTTTAGAGTTAAAAGAGTTAAAAGGAAAGAACCACTAAACAAAATTGTTTGTATCTTTGTCGCGGTTTTCAGAACCACTAAACATGTTTTACTAAAAAGAGAAAGTTATGAAAAAGATTTTATTTGCAGTGATGGCTATGGTTGCCATCGGATTCGCATCATGTGGTAACAAAGCTCAACAAGGTGAGGCTGTAGACAGCACCGCTGCCGCCATTAACACTGCTGACGAAGAGGCTGATGCCGCTATCGCCATGTTGTCAGCAAACCTTGAAGCCAATGATGCCAGCAAGTTCCAGCAGGCTCTTGACGCTGTCAAGGAAAAGATTGCTGAGTTCATTAAGTCTGACCCAGAGGCTGCCAAGCAGTATGTGGCAAAAGTTCAGGGATTCCTGAAGGAGAATGCCGACAAGATCAAGAGCGTTGTTGGTGAGAATGCTACTGTTGCCGCTGCTGTTGCCGCTATTACAGAGGTAGAACCAGATGCTGTGGTAAGTGGACTGCTCGAGAAAGTTGGTGACGCTGCTACAGATGCTAAGGACGCTGCTGTAGATGCTGCCAACGAGAAGATTGACGAGGCAAAGAAAGCTACAGAGGATAAGGCTAACGAAGTGAAGGATGCTGCCAAGAAAAAGGCTAATGATGCTATTGACAATGCCGCTTCTGATGTCAAAAAAGGTTTAGGACTGTAAAGTAATCGTCGCAAGACATTTATACAAAGCAAAACGACAAAAAGAATTGAAGTTTTAGACTTTTCACTGAATAAAAGAGCCGGTTCGTTGAATTTATTTCACGAGCCGGCTTTTTCTTTCTATTTTTGCATCATCTAATCTAAGTAATAAATAATGAATAAGAAGATGAAAAAGAAGATGATGCCCGTCATGCTCCTGGCAGTCATGACGATGATGACAATGACAACAGCTTGTTCTTCGGATGATCCGTTGAGCAACGACAGTATTATCTATGGTGATGATAACGACAGCAGTGAAGGAAGTTCTTCTGGCAGCAGTTCCACAGGTAGCTACAGTGAGATGAATACCTTCACTGTCGCTATTGACAAGACAACGGCAGAGCCTGCTTCTGCTGCCACCGCCCAGTATCCAGAGGATGGTGACGCACTTAATACCAACAACTTTGGGACAATAGTGAATATCGACATATCGAATCCTGTAGACCCAGCCGTTGACGGTGTCTCCGTTACGATTGACGGTCATAACGTCACTGTCAATCATGGCAGTACGGAGGGAGTATGCTATGTCGTCACTGGTACCACGACAGACGGTTCACTCATCGTGAAAGGTGATGCATCCTTCGAGTTAAACCTCAGTAATGCCAATATCACCAGTGCCACTACCACAGCCCTCGACTTGGAAAGCAAAGGTAATGCCTACCTTGTCGTCAGTGGTACCAATAAGTTGACAGACGGAGCTACGGAAGACCATAAAGGCACTCTTTACAGCAAAGGAAAGCTCCTGATCAGTGGTGATGGTTCTCTGGACGTTTACGGAACATATAAGAACGGAATCCATGGTAAGAGCAACATCGTCATCGACAAAGGTGTCAACCTCTATGTCAAGTCCACAGAGAATAACGGTATCAAAGCAGGTGATGACATGTTCATCAATGGCGGTATCATCAATGTAGAAGTTTCCGCAGACGGTGGTAAAGCTATCAATGGAGATGCAGACATCACCATCAATGGCGGACGTACGACCGTGATTGCTACAGGTAATGGTACATGGGAAGTAGACGAGACCCTCACCTACGGCGGAGACACCAAGGCTGCCGCAGGCATTGGCAGTGACGGCATCTTCTACATGAATGGTGGAGAGCTGTATGCCAAGGCTACCGGAAGTGGAGGCAAAGGTGTCAAGGCTGACTTGGAAGGATACATCACAGGAGGTAAGATCCGTATCATCACAGAGGGTGGACTTTATTACAGCAATGGCTCTACCGAGAGTCACAACTATACGGGAAATACCGACAACCTGCCAGCAGCCTACACATCCTCGCCAAAGGGTATGAAGATTGGAACAAAAGAGGAGGACGGTACCACGACAACGACCTATGGTGTCTTACAAATCTCAGGTGGTGATATCATGATACGAACCAGCGGCAATAACGCGGAAGGTATAGAGAGCAAGGGTACATTTGACGTGAATGGTGGCACGGTCATGGTTTACGCCCATGATGATGCCCTCAACTCCACAGGAGACATGACCTTCACAGGTGGTACGGTTGTTGCCGTTGGAACGAACAACGATGCCATTGATGCCAATGGGAATATGAATATCAAGGGAGGTACCATTATCGCTTGTGGAGCGAATGGCGCAGAAGCCGGTATCGACATCAATGAGCAAAAGAAGCTCTATATCACCGGTGGTTACCTCTTCGCTATCGGAGGACGTGTTGACGGCAACTTAGGAAGTACCACACAGGGTATCATCACCACTACAGGTTCTGTCTCTGCCAATAGCACTGTCGGCATCAGTAATAGCAGCAAGACACTCTATACCTTCACGATGCCGCCAGTCACCTATAGCAGCAACAACACCATCATCATAAGTACCCCAGACCTGACCAGTGGTAGCAGCTACACAGTGAAAACGAGCAGCACCTCAACAACGGCGACAGCCTCCAACACCATCAGCAGCGGCGGCATGGGAGGAGGTATGCCGGGTGGTGGTCCTCGTGGCTGGTAACAAACAATAATCTTGCTATCACTACGTTATATGAGATGGATGGAAGAACAGAAAAGACATGAGAATCTGACCTATCTGGCACTGTGGGGAATGCTCTTCGCAGTGCCAGTGCTCAGTCTCTATCTGCGTTCTGTCAATAATCCCGCTTTTGATTTCGAGTGGAAAGAGGTTTTTATGATCTGGAAGCAGTTTGGTATCTACCTTGGCATCTTCCTGATCCATCATCTCTTCCTCGCTCCGCTGCTGGTTTACAAACAACGCCGTGCCCTGTATTTCAGTATCGTTGCTGTCATTATCGGAGGATTCATCGTCTACCAATGCTCTAACCGTCCCTCTGAACGGAGAGCATTTAACCATGAGCCCCCACCCCATGAACAACGGGAACCGTCACACAGGCAGCACCCTCCCCATCCTCACGACTTCAAGGAACACAGACGGCACAGACCTCCTGTGATGGTGGGGCAACATGATATCATCGCCCTCATCATCCTCATCCTGATGCTGGGTATGAATATCGGCATCAAACTCTATTTCAAGTCACGCTATGATACCAAGCAGCTGATGGCATTGGAGAAGAAGAATCTGGAGCAACAACTGGAATATCTCAAATACCAGATTAATCCGCATTTCTTCATGAACACGCTGAATAACATCCATGCCTTGGTGGATATCGACCCTGAGAAGGCGAAAGACACTATTTTGGAGCTGTCGAAGATGATGCGTTTCGTTCTCTATGAGGGCGACAAGAAGGGGGTACCCCTGAACCGCGAGTTTGAATTCATCCGCAACTATGTCACCCTGATGCGACTTCGCTATACAGACAAGGTCGATGTACAGGTCAACTTACCTGCAGAGGTTCCCGACTACCAGTTGCCGCCCCTCATGCTCATCACGTTTATTGAGAATGCCTTCAAACATGGAATCAGTTATCAACACGACTCGTTTGTACATGTCAAGATTGAGGTGAGAGATGAGAGGAAAGAGGTTAGAGGAATATGGCTGTGCTTCCATTGTCGTAACTCAAAGGCAGAAAAGCCGAACGAAGAGCAAGGCGGTGTGGGACTTGCGAATGTCAGACAACGATTAAATTTACTATATGGAGAAAACTATACACTGAATATACAGGATGAACCTGACACCTATAATGTTGAACTTCAAATACCTCTCACATGATCAGATGTCTCGCCATTGACGATGAGCCGCTTGCCCTACAACAATTGGTGGCATATATCAAAAAGATACCCTTCCTCGAACTAGCTGCCCAGTGTCAGAGTGCGTTGGAAGCCAGAAAATACTTAGAGCAGGAGACGGTGGATGCCATCTTCTGCGATATCAATATGCCCGACCTCAACGGGATGGACTTCGTGAAGTCGTTGCAATACCCTCCTATGATAGTCTTCACCACCGCCTATAGCGAGTATGCCGTCGAGGGTTTTAAGGTGAATGCTGTTGATTACCTCTTGAAACCCTTCGGCTTGCAGGATTTCCAAAGGGCGGCGAATCGGATAAAAGAACGTTTGGAGCCTTCTGTTGCCAACAATCAGGACGACGGCACTATCTTCGTCAAGACCGACTACCGCATTGTGAAAGTCACCGTTGCCGACATCCGTTATATTGAGGGGATGAGCGAGTATCTGAAAATTCATATCGAAGGAGAGAAGCCCATCATCACCCTTCTCTCGATGAAGAAGATGGAAGAAAGGCTGCCAGACACTTTCATGCGCATTCACCGTTCATATATCGTTAACCTCGACAAGATTCAGGAGGTCAATAAGAACCGCATCATCATGGATGCAGATACCTACCTGCCTATCGGAGATTTGTACAAAGAAGCCTTCCAACGTTATCTTGACACGAAATTTCTTGGTAAATAGAAAGAAAGTGTGTACCTTTGTACCTTGGATGAGAAGAATATATTCCTTATTTATATTATGGTTGTCTGTGCTGACGATAAGTGCACAGATGGCAGATCCTGTACATTTCACATCGCAGCTGAAGGAACTCGGCAGTGATGAGGCAGAGATCATCTTCTCAGCGAAGATTGATGCCGGCTGGCATGTCTACTCTACCGATCTGAGCGGAGGACCGATTCCAGCCACCTTCAACAAGGTGAAGATGGAGGGAGTGGAGACCGTTGGGAAGTTGAAGCCCAGAGGTAACGAGCAAAAGACCTTCGACAAGCTCTTCGGGATGGATGTACGCTATTTCGAGCATACGGCAATCTTCGTACAGAAAGTCAAGTTCACGAAGGAGAAATACGTCATTGACTGCTATTTGGAATATGGAGCCTGCAATGATGAGATGTGTATGCCTCCTTCCTCCGCAGAGTTCAAGAAAGAAGGAAAGAGACCCACCCCTGACCCCTCCCTGTTAATGGAGGGGAAAGAGGATAACGTCAAGACAGATACTGTTGCTCGTGTAGTTCTTGCTGAGAACACAGACAGCATCAACAATACAGCAAGTACAGACAGTACCCTTTGGGTGCCAACGCCCCTTCCTCAACAGGGAGCAGAGGAGGGAGGCTCTTTGTTTGCTATCTTCCTCGCAGGACTGTTAGGTGGCTTCATCGCCTTACTCACCCCCTGTGTATGGCCGATCATCCCTATGACAGTATCATTCTTCCTAAAAAGGAACAAGGGAAGGGCGAAAGCCATTCGGGAGGCGCTGACCTATGGACTGAGTATCGTCATCATCTATGTGGCATTAGGACTGTTAATTACTCTACTCTTTGGAGCCAATGCCCTAAATGCCATGAGCACCAACGCTTGGTTTAATATCTTCTTCGCCCTGTTGCTCATCATCTTCGCCGCCTCCTTCTTCGGAGCCTTCGAGCTGACACTGCCATCCTCCTGGTCGAATAAGATAGACCAGAAGAGTGACCGGACGACAGGAATACTTTCCATCTTCCTCATGGCATTCACCTTGGTACTGGTATCATTCTCCTGCACAGGTCCTATCATCGGCTTCCTCTTGGTTGCCATTTCCACCCAAGGAAACATCCTCGGACCCACTTTCGGTATGCTGGGGTTCAGCATCGGCTTGGCAATTCCCTTTGCCTTGTTTGCTCTCTTCCCCTCCCTATTGAAGTCAACACCCAAGTCGGGAAGCTGGATGAACACCATCAAGGTGGTACTGGGATTCATCGAACTCGCCTTTGCCCTGAAGTTCCTGAGTGTCGCAGACCTTGCCTATGGCTGGCGACTCCTCGACCGTGAGGTGTTCCTCGCGATATGGATAGCCCTCTTCGGACTGTTAGGAGCCTACCTGATGGGATGGCTTCGCTTCCCTCATGACGAGCAAGAGCATTGCACCAACGTGCCCCAGTTCTTCCTCGGGCTTCTCTCCTTTGCTTTCACCATCTATATAATACCAGGACTATGGGGAGCCCCTTTGAAGGCAATCAGTGCTTTCACACCTCCGATGTACACCCAAGACTACAAGATCATACAGACGACTGTCGTTGAGGCGCCTTTCAAAGACTACGAACAAGGGATGGCTTTTGCCAAGGAGCAACACAAGCCAGTCATCATCGACTTCACAGGTTTTGGCTGTGTGAACTGTCGGAAGATGGAGGCTGCTGTATGGACGGATGAAGAGGTGGCACGTCGTCTCACACAGGACTATGTTCTTATCTCTTTGTATGTCGACGACAAGACCCCTCTTGCCCAACCCGTCGAGGTGGAGATAAACGGTCAGAAGCGCACACTGCGTACTGTTGGCGACAAATGGAGCTATCTGCAGGCGACGAAGTTTGGTGCCAACACACAACCGTTCTATGTGCTGCTCGACCCACAGGGCACTCCCCTTGCTCCCTCGCGTTCTTACGACGAGGATATCCAAGAATACATCAACTGGCTGGATGCCGGATTGACAAAATACAAACCATAAAACCAAAAATGATGAGAAGAATTATCACAGTTATCATGGTCATAGCATTCGCTATACCATCCTTCGCACAGTTTGAGACCAATAAAAGCAGGAGCCGCTATAACCGCGATGATACGGAACGTTATTACGGACTGCGTCTGGGTATGAATATCGCCAGTACCAGTAGCGAGTCCAACGCCTTCGACACCAATCCGCGCAGTGGTCTGGTCATCGGTTTTGCCTATGGTATGCAGCTCTCCAGGAACTATCCCCTTTGGCTGGAGATGAGCCTGTTGTATTCTGAGAAGGGAGGAAAGACCCATCTCAACGACGAGAAGGTGACATACCGTTTAGGTTATCTGCAACTTCCTATAGTAGCGAAATATAGTATCAATCTCGACGACGACCTCTACCTGCTGCCTTTCTTTGGAGGTTATCTCTCTGTAGGTGTCACTGGTAAGGCGAAGAACTATGCCACCAGGGAGTCGGAGAGTGTCTTTGACACGATGAAGCGCTTCGATGGCGGACTGCGTGGCGGATGTGGACTCGAGTATAAGATGATGTATGTTGAGGCTGGTTATGACCTTGGACTTGCCAATATCGCCAAGGACGACTTCGACGCTGTTCATACCCGTTGTCTGTTCATCAACCTCGGCATCAATTTTTAATGTTTAATCTCATTTTTTATCTTCACAGATGACCCTTTATCCCCAAATGATCATAGAAGCCCTGCAGACTGTGACGTATGCAGGCACCAAGAAAAACATCGTGGAAAGTGGTATGGTCGCAGACCAGCCTGTCGTTGCCGCTCCTCAGAAAGAGGGCGAGCCTTGGCGTGTCAGCGTCATACTGGAGTTCCCTCGTGACACGGATCCCTTCCTGAAATCGACTGTCAAGGCTGCTGAGGCAGCCATCAAATACCACTGTGGCAAGGATGTTGAAGTCAATATCCAGACGGAGTTCAAGTCAAAGCCCCGTCCAGAGGTGGGTAAGATGCTGCCTGGTGTGAAGAATATCGTGGCAGTCAGCAGTGGTAAAGGTGGTGTGGGTAAGAGCACCGTCTCTGCCAATCTCGCCATCGCCTTGGCACGACTGGGTTATCAGGTAGGACTGCTTGACGCCGATATCTTCGGACCATCGATGCCGAAGATGTTCAAGGTGGAGGACGCACGACCCTATGCTGTCAATGTGGAGGGTCGTGACTTGATAGAACCCATCGAGGCTTATGGGGTGAAACTGCTCTCCATTGGTTTCTTCGTCTCTCCCGAGACAGCAACGCTATGGCGTGGCGGTATGGCATCGAATGCCCTCAAACAACTCATCGCAGATGCTGACTGGGGAGAGCTCGACTATCTCATCCTCGACACCCCTCCCGGTACCTCAGACATCCACCTCACCCTTTTGCAGACTCTTGCCATCACGGGAGCCATTATCGTCTCGACTCCTCAGCAGGTTGCCCTTGCCGATGCCCGCAAAGGAATCGATATGTATCGCAATGAGAAGGTCAACGTACCCATCCTCGGACTGGTGGAGAACATGGCGTGGTTCACACCTGCCGAACTACCCGAGAACCGTTATTACATCTTCGGGAAAGAGGGTTGTAAGCAACTGGCGGAAGAGATGAAGGTCCCCTTACTCGCACAAATCCCATTGGTACAGGGCATCTGCGACAGTGGCGACCAAGGTACGCCTGCCGCTCTTCATAGCGATACAGCTACCGGCATCGCCTTCATCAACCTCGCACAGTCGGTCGTCACCGTTGTCAACAAGCGCAACCGTGAACTGCCAAAGACACAGATAGTAGGGGTAAAATAAGTTGTTGTGATTATTTCATTTACCTGTTGACTGGAGTCGGCAAACCTGTTGACTGGAGTCGACAGACCTGTTGACTGGAGTCAGCAAGTCGGTTGACTGGAGTCGGCAACCGATTAGGATGCTTCTAACAACTGCAAAGGCAGCCTCTTCAACATGCGAGCAACGGCTCCTCAACACGCATACAACGGCACTTATCAAGCGATGCCTATTCTGTTATCTTCAACGCACGCTTATGTTTCAGGAACTTCAGACGCTCCATAGCGAATTGGCGAGCCATATAGAACTGGAAGCGATAGACACAGAGAGTCACTGCGAAATAACACAGAGCCTGTATCCATAGGATGCGCAACTCCGGCATCACATCACTGAGGTCGGCACCCATCGAGTTCAGTCGGATATATGCACGAGCCCCGAAGGTAGAGGGGAAGAGCCATGATACCCCTTGCCAATAGCCTGGGATATTCGACTGTGGCCATGAGACACCTATGAGGAACAACAATGGTACGGATACAAAGACGACGATCAGCATCACATTCTCACGATACTTCACCATACACGACACCATCATACCAAAGAAGATACAGGCAAGGATATAAGGTAACATCAGGCACCACAAAGAATACCAGGTGGCAAGTTGTGGGAAATGGAACAGTCGCGGCACCGCTATAGACAGCCAGGCAGCCATCACGAGAAAGATCATGAAATAACACATCGCCTTTCCCATCACGATAGGTACGGTGTTCTCATAACGGGAGTCACCGACAGGAATCAGGTTACGATAAGGATTCTCATCACGCGCCGTACCTGCAGAGAGTCCGATACCCAACACCAGTGTCTGTTGCAGGATGAGCATCAGAACGGCAGGAAGGACAGAGGAGCCATAACCACCCGAAGGACTGAAGATCGGCACATCGTCATAGTCGAGCGGACGTGACGCTATCGCTTCCTCACGAGCCGTATAATGTCCACCCAGCTTCGTCTTCAGCTCAGTACCCATCTCCATCGTCACCGTCTGTGCCGTCTGGAAAATCGCCTTGTAGGTAAGCATCAGACTCATATCACAATAAACACTTACAGTACCTTGTCTCAAGCCATAGACATCACCTTCAAAACCACTGGGAATCAGATAGATGCCTTTGACAAGCTGACGACTGACGAGTGACTTCGCCTCATCAAGATCCTGCGCATAGTATTTCACATGGACATCGGGGGAGGCGTCACACATACGGATGAACTGCCGTGATAACTGACTATGTGACTGGTCGACGACACAGACTGGTACTTCACGCACCACCTCATTATTATATATCCATGAGTAAAGCAGCGGATAGACCAATGGCACGACGATGAAGAAGATGAGAACACCCTCGTCCTTCACCACCTGCGTCATCTCCTTGCGCCAGATATAGCAGGCATCCTGTATACCTTTATATATATTATGGAATATAGACATAGGTCAGCATCGCGTTCTTAATCTTCTTAACAACAAGCCAAGGCAACAAGAGGAATGCAGCCAAAGCGGCAAAATGGAACCAAGACTCAATGAGTGGGAAACCGTTGAACACACACGTCTGGTACATCATCCAGTAATGACGCAGGGGGAACAGCCATGAGAGAGACTGCAGAGCACCGTCCATTCCCATGACAGGGAAGGCGGATCCAGCCATAGAGATACTAAGTACTGCCCACAGGGAACAGATACTCATCGACATACGCAGCGAGGGCATCAAGCCGAAGGCGAAGATACCGAACCCTTGCGAGGCAAGTACCTGCATGAGTCCCAAGAGCACCAGCATCCATGGACTACCCAGATGTGGGAATCCAAGATGGTAGAACACATACCACTCATAGCCGTAAACGATAGCAAGCCAGATGATCGTCTGAGGCAGAAACTTACCCAGCAAAGCCACTGTCACATTATTATCAGCAAGCTCCATCCATCTCTTTCCTGTGGCAAACTTCAACTCCGTACCTATGGAATAAGCAGAGATCAGCAAGATAAACAGCATGATGATACCTGGTACCATCATCGTACTCAAGTAAGCATTATAACTACTCCATGGATTGGCTATCTGGTGTAAGTCGACCTTGATAGGTTGCAGGAGCGTCTGTATCTGCGCGTCAGTAAGTCCTTTGGCTCGCATCGTCGCCTGTCCTAATCCTGCAGAGCCAAGGGACGAGACCGTTTTCAGGTCCTTCATCAGCATCGAGCCTGCTGTCATCGCGGTATAGGTATAGTAATAGGAAATCTTAGGCTGACGACTGGAGATCAGCTTCTCTGTAGTCCCTTTGGGGATATAGAGGAAGCCATAGATCTCATTACGCTGAATAGCACGACGCGCCTCCGTCACACTGGGATAGCGGGCGACAACTCTCGACATCTGGAAACCATCCAACTTACGAGTCAGCGAACGAGAGGTGGTGGTATTATCCAAGTCGACAACACCAACAGGCATGTCAGTAGGAAGCCCGTCGTCCATCAAAGAGGTAAAGAAGAAGATGACCAGTATGGGAAACAGCACCATACAGAAGCGGTAGATATGATTCTGACGCAGAATCAACAGCTCCCGCAGCATGATCTCATATATTTGCCTGAGATACTTCACCTCAACTGTAAACTACTTAATAATCAGCGACATACCAGGACGCAAACCTTCCATCGGTGCTACTGGACGAGCCTTGACCTCAAAGGTCTTCAGGTCATACTGACCATTCGTCTTTGTAGCCTTCCAGACGGCATAAGAGCCTTGATCCTTCATATAATAGACCTTCATCTGTATCGTCTTGTTGAAAGCAGGGACAAAAGCGTCAAACGTCTTTCCGACAGCGAGTCCGTTCAACTGGTCCTCACGGACGTTAAACGTGCCCCACATATCTTTCATCACAGAGATATTCATAATCGGAGAACCGGTACCTACCAGCTCACCCACCTTCGGGAACACATCACTGACCTCACCTTCCATCTGGGCTATCTGAACAGTCTCATGGATATAGGAGTTCACCTCGTTTACGGCACCCTTGGCACGACCTACCTGAGCGGCAGCAGCCAGCTTGTCCTCACGACGTGCACCATTACGAGCCATATCATACTGGCTCTCAGCAGCCTTTGCCTGAGCCTCCATCGCTTTGTAGTTGGCGTAAGCCTCATCCCTTTTCTGGGCACTCATCACTCCCTCGTCAAAGAGACGCTGGACACGATGGTACGACTTCTCGGCGATCTCCAAGCCCGCCTTTGCCTGTTGCATCAGGTTATAGGCTCCACGTATCTGTTCCTCACGGGCACCATTCTGTGCCTTCAACTCCAATGCGGCAGCAGCATTCTCCGCACTGCGTGCCTGTTCCATCTTCGCCCGGACCTCCGGGGCATCGAGAATGGCAAGGGTATCACCCACCTTCACGAAGTCACCCTCTTTCACACGGATCTCCAAGATACGACCAGGTACCTTGCTAGATACACGATACTCACTCACCTCTACTTGTCCTTGTATCAGTTCCGGATCACGCCCTAAGGCAAAAAAACCGATCAGAGCTACAATGGCAACTGCTGCCGAGAATCCTAAAATGGCAAGCAGGATGTTGTTATGTTGCGTTTTTGCTGACATATATTGTATTTTTTTCGAGATTACGATATTCCTATATTATGATGTTATTGCAATGTTCCCATTGCTTTCTGCAGGTTCACCTGACTGAGTTTGACATCTATCTCTGCGTCTATTTTCTGTGACTGTGCCTGAAGCCATGCTGTCTGAGCCTCCATCACAGTGGTAGAGGAAATCACTCCCTCATGGAAGCCCAGGTTTGCAGTACGCAGATTCTCATCGGCTTTTTCCGTGTTCTTCTTTGCCATCTCCAATCTCTTGAAAGCCTCATTCACATGGAAACTGCTCTGGTTCACCTGCAGCTCTATCTTCTCACGAGCCTCAGCAAGTTCGAGGTTGGCAATAGCTGTGGCACCTTTTGAGGCACGTACCTTGTAAGCAACATCACCCCAGTTCCATATAGGCACACGAACCAGCACACCTACATTCCAAACACCAGCGAACTTACGCTCGAAACCATTGAACACGTTGGGATTTGAGACAGCATAGCCACCCGTCAGCGCTACCATAGGCAGATTACCAGCTTTAAGGATATTAGTAAACTGACGACTCATGTCCACCATATTTTGCAATTGACGTAGTTCCGGGCGCATCACTGCCACCTGGTCCATATCAACCTTGGTTGTCAGGTTAGAAGTAGACAGGTCGTCTGCATCCTCATCTGCCAAGGTCACCTGATTACTCATCGGCATCCCACAGAGCTGACAGAGTAACATCTTCGAGAGCGTCAATCCGTCATCCACCTTCATCAGCGTCATCTCTGCCTCATTGACTTTCACGCTGACACTTAGTCCTTCGGAACGGGTGGCAACACCCTCTTGGATCATCTTCTGAACATCCTCATCAAGTTTTCTCACAAGATCCAAGTAACCCTGTGCCAGCTTTTGCTTGTGTTTCAACGAGACCACCTGCCAATAAGCCTGGTCTATCTGATAAAGTGTAAGCTGACGCTTAGCCTCCGTGGAGTTGGCAGCCAGCTCCACACCGATGTCAGCCATCTTGTTCATCGCAATAATAGCGCCACCCATGAAGACGGGCTGTGTCACCATGATAGCACCTGCGAACACATTACGAGTATCTGTACGAAATGCGTCAACGACTCTCTGACCGGCACCATTTCCCAAGGCACCCATTGAACCCATCACAGAATTTAACTGCTGTTGGAGTCCTTCGGGGGTAATTCCTTTCATTTCCAAGATCTCCCAGATACCTTGGGGTATCTTACCTATTACCTGTTCAGCCTTTTCTGATGCTGAAGTGGCAAACGTCGTACCGATATTCGACAAAGCGTTTTTCTGCTCATCATTCAACAAGGACATCTCCTTACTGGTCCACTCGTAGCCACCCAACGCACTGACATGTGGCAAGTATTTCGTCCGCGCCGACTTACGCAGGTTGGCTGCTACCTCTTGCTTAACCCGTGAGACACTTAACTGCTTATTGTTGCGCAATGCCATCGCACGACAACTGTCCAGTGTCAATGTCTGCTGCGCAAGAGCTGGTGTCGTCAAACAAGCAAACAGAGAAAAAAATAAGGTCTTATTCATTTTCTATTTCTCAAGTTCTATAGAGCGGGAACCTATCTCATGACCATCGGCAATGACCTGGACACGATAAGTTCCTGGTATTAATGTCTCTTTCTTAGCAACATAGAACTCCATTGGAGTCTCTTCACCAGTATACTCGATGTTTTTGGCTGCCGTGAAGTCTACTTGCTTATCCTCAAAAGCGCATTTCCCTGTCGCATTCAGTACACTGCCTGTTGGCGTAAGGACACGTACATAAATCGAACGCATACCATTCGATGCCGTCACATTACGAGACAGGACGAAACGCACCTTCATCTCATTGGTGGAACCGCCAATCTTATGAGGATGCTTCACACGATCCTTGGTCTTTGACGACAATGCCCCTTTGGTAATCATCATGATATCGATATTCACAGCATTTAACTGGGCGGCAATAGCCACTTTCTCCGAGAGCGTTGCATTATCGGAGGACAATGCCTGATTCTGCAGGTTACTCTCCTCCAGTTCACTGCGCACCCTGCTATTCTCATCCTGTAACGCTTGATTCAGGCGGTTCAGGGAGTCAATTTCCAAAACATAGCTACGCAAGACAGCACGTACCGAAGCTAACTCTTTCTTCAAGCGAGTAATCTCCGCCGCATCCGTAGCTTTAGTATTCTTCAATTCCTGCAGTAACTGTTCCGTACGTTCTTGCTCACGGGTCAGCTGGGCGATGATGGAGTCATTGTTGATTCGTGTCTTCATCTCACTATACTGATCAGCAAACTGCCGATACTCGCCTTCCATCTCCTGTTTGTCGAGCACGGCAAGTTCCTCCATATCCCGATTCGCCTGGGTCTGCTGACTAAGACTATAGGCAAGATACGCCACACCAGCTACCAGTAAAACGATAACCGCCGTGAGAACAGATATGATTCTTTTATTCATCTTAGTTATATTAAAAACTGTGCAAAGATAGGACTTTTCGACAAAACAACAAAGTTTTTTTGTTTATATCTATTGGAAGTTTAAGATTTATTTCATATATTTGCAAAATAATAGAACTAGGAAACGACAGCCTATGGATAAACAAAGTTTCTGGTATAGGGCTTTCGACCTCTACTATGATGGATTTCGGAACATGCGACTAGGGAAAACGCTTTGGACGATTATCCTTATTAAATTGTTTGTTATATTTATCATCCTGAAGATCTTCTTCTTTCCCAATTTCCTAAAGACTCACGCTGAGAAAGGCGGAGAGTCTGATTTCGTTGCTACGGAGATGATAGAACGGGCGAATCAATAAATTAAAATCATACAGATATGAATGACTTATTATTAAACATTGACACAGGTGCCATCAACTGGGCGAGAGCACAATTTGCCCTGACAGCAATCTATCACTGGCTGTTCGTACCCCTGACATTGGGACTTGCCGTCATCATGGGTATTGCAGAAACCTGCTACTACCGTACAAAAGAAACGTTCTGGAAGGACACGGCTAAGTTCTGGCAGAGGCTCTTCGGTATCAATTTCGCCATGGGTGTTGCCACAGGTATCATCCTCGAGTTTGAGTTTGGTACCAACTGGAGCAACTACTCCTGGTTTGTGGGTGATATTTTTGGTGCCCCCCTCGCCATTGAGGGTATCCTCGCCTTTTTCATGGAGTCCACCTTCGTTGCCGTCATGTATTTCGGATGGAATAAGGTTTCAAAAGGATTCCATCTCGCCTCCACTTGGCTCACAGGTTTGGGAGCCACGATCTCTGCATGGTGGATTCTCGTTGCCAATGCCTGGATGCAACATCCTGTGGGCTGCGAATTCAACCCCGATACAATGCGTAATGAGATGGTCGACTTCCTTGCTGTAGCCTTCTCCCCCTTCGCTGTGGGAAAGTTCTGCCATACTGTCATCTCCGCATGGATTATCGGTGCCGTATTTGTCGTTGCCGTATCCTGCTGGTATCTGATGAAGAAACGTGAACTTCGTCTTGCCAAAGAGAGTATTAAAATCGCTGCTGTCGTAGGACTCATCGCCTCACTAGGGGCAGCCTTTACCGGTCATATCAGCGGACAGCAGGTCGCCGAATACCAGCCTATGAAAATGGCTGCCATTGAAGGACTGCATGATGGAGGCACAGAACAGGGACTTGCCATCATTCCAGGTATAGAGGTTCCCTATGCTCTCAGTATAATGGCGACTAACGACCCCAAGGGGTATGTTCCTGGTATCAATGACATCCTAAATGGCTATACGACACCCGATGGCAGGAAAGAGCCCTCCGTCGACGAGAAAATCGAACGAGGTAAAAAAGCCATCACTGCACTCGCCGCTTACCGCAAAGCGAAGAAAGAGGGTGCTGATCAAGAAATGATCAGCTCACAATTATCAATCATCAATTCCAATATGCAGTATATGGGCTATGGCTATGTGAAGGAAAAGAAAGACATCGTACCTCCAGTACTCATTAATTTCTGGGCTTTCCGTATCATGGTGGGAATGGGATGCCTCTTCATTCTTTTCTTCGGTGTCCTGACACTGATCACCTACAATATCCCATATATCACCATCATCACCAGACGCTTGCTTGCCACTTTTGGAATCATCCCTGAGACGGGAGCCGACAACAACGATATTGCCGGACTTCCCGCATGGCACTATTGGTTTGCCATCTTACTTGTTCCACTGGCATATATCGCCTCGGAGAGCGGTTGGCTGGTTGCCGAATTCGGACGTCAACCATGGACTATTCAGGACATGTTGCCTACCTGGGTCGCAGTCAGTGACATCAATGGCAATGCCGTTGCTCTCACCTTCTTCCTTTTCCTCTTTCTCTTCACACTCATGCTTGCTGTAGAAATCAGCATCCTCTTGAAGCAGATCAAAAAAGGACCAGAGTATTCGGATGAGGTTTAGAGTTTATAGTTTTTGGTTTAAAGTTTAGAGAATATGACATACGAATTCTTACAGCATTACTGGTGCTTTGTTGTAGCACTGCTAGGCGCCCTGCTAGTTTTCCTGCTTTTTGTTCAAGGAGCCAACTCTTTGGCAGGCAGTCTTGGATATACAGAAGAAGGTCGTCGACTTGTCTATAACTCCACGGGGCGTAAATGGGAGTTTACGTTTACCACCCTTGTCACTTTTGGTGGAGCGTTTTTCGCTTCTTTCCCCCTATTCTACTCTACCTCTTTCGGAGGAGCCTATTGGCTATGGATGCTTATACTGTTCACCTTTGTGCTACAAGCTGTCAGCTATGAGTTCCAGAATAAGATAGGCAATTTCCTCGGTCCCAAGGTATTCCAGTTCTTTCTGACCCTAAATGGCATCATGGGACCATTACTCTTAGGCGGAGCCGTTGCCACTTTCTTTGAGGGTTCCAACTTCATCATCGCCAAGGACAATCTAATAGATGCGGGGTCGTTTACACCTATTATCAGCCGCTGGGCAAATGCTTCTCACGGATTGGATGCCTTGCTTAATCCATGGGTACTTGTCTTCGGTTTTTCCGTGGTCTTCCTTGCCCGCATTTTGGGCATTCTATACATAATGAATAATATCAACGATGAGGACATTCGTAGCCGAGGCAGTGTACGCCTCCTTGGAGCTGCTATACCATTTCTCATCCTTTTCGTTGCCTACCTCGTTCATCTTTTGTTGAAAGACGGTTATGCATGGAATCCAGAGACGGGAGCCATCTTCATGGAACCTTATAAATATTTCCACAATCTCATGGACATGTGGTACCTCCTCATCCTGTTATTGATCGGTGTGATCCTCGTGCTCTTTGGTATTGGAAAGACGATTGTATCGAAGGACTATATTGGAGGCATCTGGCCTTCTGGAATCGGCACTGTTCTCACCGTATTAGCACTTTTACTCTGCTCGGCATGGAACCATACCGCATATTATCCGTCAACGGCAGACCTCCAGTCGTCACTAACACTTGCTAATTCATGCAGCAGTGAGTTTACACTGCGTACCATGTTCTATGTCTCCCTACTTGTCCCATTTGTCCTTGCTTATATCATCTACGCATGGTATGCCATCGATAAGAAGAAGCTCGACAAACAGGAGATCATTGACGACCATGCATATTAAAACAGAACAATTATGACACCAACAGAACAACGTAACCAACGGTTAGGCACTAAGATGATCCGTCATCTGGAGCGCCGCCATTTTGAAGCATATTATTGCGCCACCGGCAAAGAAGCCGCAAAGAAAGTCTGCGAACTGATTCCCGACGGTAGCAGTGTCACATGGGGTGGTACCATGACCGTCCGCGACCTGGGTATCCCTCAGTTGTTGAAAGAACGTGACTCATTAGATGTCTGGGATCGAGACCTGGTGGAGACTGCGGAGGAGAAGCAAGAGATGTACTATCGCGCTTTTCATGCAGACTATTACCTTTCATCAGCGAATGCGATCTCTGAGGATGGCATTATCGTAAATATTGACGGTAATGGCAACCGCGTCGCTGCCATCACATGGGGACCGAAACATGTTATCTTTGTAGTGGGCATGAACAAAGTGACGCAGGACGTGGAGACTGCACTCAAACGAGCGAGGAGTACGGCAAGCCCCACCAATGCTGCTCGTTTTGACATCAACACCCCGTGTCAAATAGATGGTGTATGCCATAACTGCAACTCTCCACAGAGTATCTGTAACTACGTCCATTTCCTTCGTAATAGCAGTAAACCGGGACGCATTATTGTCATTTTGGTAGGTGAAAATTTAGGTTATTAGCCTATTTATTTGTACCTTTGTCGTCCAAATGATAGTTTGTATTGCAGAAAAGCCCAGTGTGGCGAAGGATATAGCCCGTATTATCGGAGCCACCAGCAGCCACGACGGCTATATGGAAGGTAATGGTTATCAGGTGACATGGACGTTCGGTCATCTGTGTACACTGAAAGAGCCTCATGACTATACACCAATGTGGAAGTCATGGAGTCTGACATCACTGCCGATGATACCAGAACGCTTTGGTATCAAGCTCATCGACCAACCGAGTATCAAGAAACAGTTTGCTATTATCGAGAGTCTCATGCAGAAGGCTGACCGTATCGTCAATTGCGGTGATGCCGGTCAGGAAGGAGAACTCATCCAACGTTGGGTTATGCAGAAGGCTGGTGCCAAGTGTCCTGTCAGCCGTCTATGGATATCATCTATGACGGACGAGGCTATCAGCGAGGGATTCACTCAACTGAAAGACCAGGCAGACTATCAACCACTTTATATGGCTGGGCTCTCCCGTGCCATAGGTGACTGGCTCTTAGGCATGAACGCCACCCGTCTCTACACCTTGAAATACGGACAGAACAGACAAGTGCTGAGTATCGGACGAGTACAGACCCCTACCCTTGCCTTGATTGTCAATCGCCAAAAAGAGATTGAGAACTTCAAACCGGAGCCTTATTGGGTGCTTGCCACCGTTTATCGCGATACAACATTTACGGCAACCAAAGGGAAATTTACCTCTAAGGAGGAGGGAGAACAGGCCTTCGCCACTATTGAGGGAAAGCCTTTCGTCGTGACAAAAGTAGAAAAGAAAGAGGGTAAAGAACAACCTCCACAGCTTTATGACCTTACCTCGCTGCAGGTTGACTGCAACCGCAAGTTCGGCTTCTCCGCAGAGATGACCCTCAACCTCATCCAGTCGCTGTATGAGAAAAAATACACCACCTATCCCCGTGTAGACACACAATATCTCTCTGATGACATTTACCCTAAATGTCCGCAGACACTCAACGGTCTCTACCAAACGAAATTTGCTGGTGTTGCACCCTATGCTGAGTTCATCAAACCCATTGGTGGTAAGGCATTGAAGAAGTCAAAGCGTGTCTTCGACACCTCGAAGGTAACCGACCACCATGCTATTATCCCTACTGGTGTCATACCACAAGGGCTATCAGATGCCGAACAGAAGGTGTTCGACCTTGTGGCAAGACGCTTCATCGGTGTCTTCTTGCCCGATTGTAAGTTTTCCACTACTACCGTTCTCGGTGAAGTGGATGATATCGAATTCAAAGTAACAGGAAAGGAAATCCTTGAACCGGGATGGAGGGTCGTCAGGGACAAATTCTCTGAGACCTCCGAGAACTCTGAAAACTCTGAGAGCTCCGAGAAAGAAGAAAAGACCCTCCCCACCTTTATCAAAGGTGAGACTGGCGACCACCAGCCAACTCTTACGGAGAAATGGACGACACCTCCACCTTATTATAATGAGGCTTCTCTACTCCGTGCCATGGAAACTGCGGGTAAGTTTGTGGAGGACGAGACTCTCCGTGCAGCCATGAAGGAGAATGGTATTGGAAGACCTTCCAGTCGTGCCAGCATCATCGAGACCCTCTTCAAACGCCATTATATCAGACGAGAGCGCAAACGCTTGGTAGCAACACCCACAGGTATCGAGCTCATCGAACTGATTCGCGAGGAACTGCTTAAGAGTTGTGAACTCACAGGTATCTGGGAGAAAAAACTGCGTGACATCGAACACCAGAAATACGATGCAGGACAGTTTATCCAGGAACTGAAAGACCAGGTTACCGCCATCGTCAGTGATGTGATGCACGATCCAACCAACCGTCGCATCACCGTCATGTCACCTGAGGAGGAGAAGAAAAAGAAGAAAAAGGATTGATAGATAAATCTTAACAAGAATTATTATCTAATCCTTATTTACAGTCTCATTAAAGCGATCTAGGAGCCATTGTTTCTGTTCGACAATGGTCATATGACTATTGTCGAGTTCGATGGCATCATCGGCTTTACGCAGAGGAGATACCTCACGATGGGAATCGATATAGTCGCGTTCCTGTACGTTCTTGAGAATCTCGTCGTAGTCAGCATCCATCCCTTTCGCCTTCAGTTCGTCATAACGACGCTGGGCACGAACCTCGGCAGAGGCTGTGACATATATCTTCAATTCCGCATGAGGGAACACAGTAGTTCCGATGTCACGACCATCCATCACCACACCTTTGTCCTTACCCATCTGTTGTTGCTGTGCCACCATTGCCTCACGGACAAAACCAAGAGTGGCAATAGGACTGACACGACTACTGACCTCCATCGTACGGATGTCGTTCTCTACGAGTTCGCCATTCAGATAAGTGTCGGGCCGACCTGTCTCTGGATTGAACTTAAAGGAGATGTTAATCTCTGGCATACGGTGACGCAACTCCTCTTCGTTGATTCCATCTGCTGTAAACAATCCGTTACGGAGAGCAAAGAGTGTAACACTACGGTACATCGCACCAGTATCTACATAAACATAACCCACCTCACGGGCAAGGTCTTTTGCCATAGTACTCTTACCACAGGAAGAGTGACCATCAATAGCTATAGTAATCTTTTTCATCTATTATCGATTTTTCGTTATAACGAATAAGTCGCATTAATCAATATCGATGATGCGGAGACATGGTATTTCGCATAAGCCACATTAAGCTTGAAACGCTTTAGTGACAATCCAGCTCCGACAGAGAGTCCTGCTCCATGACTGCTACTGCCGTCTCCGTCACTGACTTTCATCTCATCACGACGACGGAAGTTATAACCACCCGCAATATATATGCTTTCACCTATAAACACATCAACACCGAGTGCCACATGCTGGATAAAACTGGTATCCCAGCGATTGAGACGGGAGAAGGTGGCTGAGAAGCGTATCGGTGCGGCATTCAGTCGCTTGGAGACACCTATCAACAAATCCAAGGGGATCTTCTCGTACTCATCTTGATAAGCTTTCACCTGTCCTCCAAGGTTCTTTGCCACAGCAGATATCGACCATCCTCGTTCCTCATCAAAGTAATTCAGTCCTAAGTCAGAAGCAATACCAATAGAGTTATAACCTGCTATTGATGAGGACACTAAACGCAAGGTAACACCACCACTCCAACGGTTACTGAGTAGATAGGCGAATGTGCCTGCCACCGCAATATCCTTGGCAGAGAAGTCTCCTAACTCGATATTGTCAGGTGTCATCTCTTTCATACTGCCATAGTTCATATATTGTGCACTGACGCCCCATGTAGCACGCTCGCCCCAAGCCTTGATAAAGGAGGCTGATGCCGTTTTGGCTCCTTCCATATAAGTCATGAAGTTGAGGTTGATACTCTTGTCTGCGGTATTACAGATCAAGGCAGGATTATGAAAGATCAAGGTAGGATCGTCATCGTCAATCGTGACATTGTCACCGCCCAGAGCCGCCACATGAGCACTAACAGGCAGTCGCAGGAAGGTGAAGACCTCCTGACTCTCTTGCGCCTTCATCATGAGCGTGAAAAGGATACCGAAAAGGGCAAAAACGACTTTTTTCATCTAATAATTCCTAAATTCAGCACAAAGATACTGCTTTTTTCAAAATCTCTGGCTAACTTTGCAAAATAATAACGCACAATATTTGTATTTATTGCCAACGACATGGAACAAAAGAAGACGCCACAGGCTGATATGGAACAGCAACGCACCACAGGATTCCTTCTGGGATTGGTATTGGTGCTTGCCATGCTCTTTGTCGCTTTGGAATGGAATAGTGTGGAATCGTATGAAGACGAGGCGACACTTGACCTAGACGAATTAGTGCATGAGGACGAGATGATTCCTATGTCGATAGAGGAACAACTTTCCCAGTTGGAGTCGGACAAATCACAACCTAAAGAGGCAGAGCAACTACGTATCGTGGATGATAATGTCGAGCTACAACCTCAAGAGGAACAGGTGGCTGAGGCAGAGGGTGAAGGAGAGGATGAGATGCTATTGAAGGAATTACAAGGCGAGGAGGAGCCTAAGGCGATAGCCCCAATGGGTATCGACCCAGAGGATAACCCGTTGAAATTCCGCTTGGTGGAGGATCTTCCTCAATATCCTGGCGGTGCTGTGGAATTCATGAAATGGTTAACAAAGAATCTGCAATACCCCAAACTTGCCCAAGTAAAGAAAACGCAAGGGAAGGTCATCGCCCATTTCTATGTAGAGAAAGATGGTTCTATTACAGGGCTCAAAATCGTGCAGTCGCTCTCCAGGGAGTGTGACAAAGAGGCTTTACGAGTCTTGGGCATGATGCCAAACTGGCAACCAGGTGTGCAGAACGGTCAACCTTGTCGCACGAAAGTCAGTATTCCTATTGTATTTAAATTATAAAACTATGATAAAGACATCCTATGACATTCTGAAGTCTGTCAATGACTTCCTAGACCAACTTCCCTATGAGCGGAAGCCCCAGTCCCTGTACGACCCCATCCGTTATGTACTGTCAATCGGCGGCAAGCGTATCCGTCCCGTGCTGATGCTAATGGCTTACAACCTTTATCATGAGGATCCAGAGGCAATCCTAATGCCCGCTTGTGGACTGGAGACCTACCACAACTATACGCTACTGCATGATGACCTCATGGACAATGCAGACCTCCGTCGTGGTCATGAGACGGTACATAAGCATTGGAATGCCAATAAGGCAATCCTCTCTGGTGATTCTATGCTGGTACTTGCCTATCAGCGTATCGCACAAGTACCCTCAGACAAGCTAGAGGCTGTCCTCGAATGTTTTACGGAGACAGCATTGGAAATCGGCGAAGGGCAGGAGTACGATATGGCATTTGAGACTCGCAATGATGTTTGTGAAGAAGAGTATATTGAGATGATTCGTTTGAAGACTTCTGTGTTACTTGCCTGTGCCACGAAGATTGGTGCCATCCTTGCTGATGCCCCGGAAGAGGATATCGTTAATCTGTATAAATTTGGTGAGCAGCTAGGACTTGCCTTCCAGTTGCAGGACGACCTTCTGGATGTCTATGGCGACTCCAAGGTATTTGGCAAGGCGATAGGTGGCGATATCGCCTCCAACAAAAAAACCTATATGCTTATCAATGCCTATAATCGTGCAGATACTAAGCAGCGTGCGGAACTGACTCGCTGGATAGAGGCGAAGACCTTCAATCGTGAAGTCAAGGTGGCTTCTGTCACACGTCTTTATGATGAAATTGGTATCCGTCAACTCTGTGAGGAGAAGATTAATGATTATTTCCTACAGGCAGCCCTGTGTCTGGAGAAAGTGAATGTTCCCGAGGAGCGTAAACAGGCTCTCCGCCAGTATATGGACGAGTTATTGCATCGCAACAAATAAGCTCATCGACAAATGCCAACAGTTCATTATATTGATACTCACTGTCACCTGGATGGCGAGGAGTTTCACGATGACCTGGACGCTGTCGTTCTGCGAGCTCGTGAGGCTGGTTGTACAAAGATTCTCGTACCTGCCATCGACCTCCCATCGTGCCAGACGGTCATGGAGGTCTGTCGCAGATTCCCTGGCTATGCTTACCCGATGCTTGGATTACACCCTGAGGAAGTGAAGAGCAATTGGCAGGAAGTCCTTTCCAGCATCAACTGTCAATTGTCAACTGTCAACAGTCTCGCCATTGGCGAGGTCGGTCTGGACTTCTATTGGAGTCGTGAGTTTGAGAAAGAACAGTTGGAGGCTTTCGAGGAACAAGTACGCTGGTCTGTGGAGACTCGTCTCCCACTAATGATACATTGTCGAAAGGCACAAAATGAGATGGTTAATATATTAAAAAGGTACGCACGAAATCTTCCTGGTGGAGTATTCCATTGTTTCACAGGAAATGAGATAGAGGCACGCCAACTCTTGGAGTTTGAGAACTTCGTGTTGGGAATCGGTGGTGTACTGACCTTCAAGAAAAGTCATCTGCCTGAGGTGCTGCCTGCTTGTGTTCCCTTAGACCGTATTGTCTTGGAGACAGACGCTCCATACATGGCACCCGTTCCGATGCGAGGGCAACGTAACGAACCAGCCTTCATTCCTCATGTCATTGCGAGGATGGCAGAAGCTTATGGGGTTACAGAGGAAGAGATTTGCAGACAGACGAATGAAAACGTAGCACGCATTTTCTTCCCATAAAATTTGGCTAATTGCTTATTTTTATCTACCTTTGCATCCGCTTACAACAAGGAGAGGTGCTCGAGTGGTTGAAGAGGCACGCCTGGAAAGCGTGTAACCGGCAAAACCGGTTCGCAGGTTCGAATCCTGTTCTCTCCGCAGGAATGAAGAGGATTCAAAGCTCTGAGGTGAAAGCTCGGAGCTTTGTTGTTTTCTCCACTTTGAGGTGCACTTCTTATAGTTTCTGTCCCTGGAGATTGTAGCGCTGACCATCCTTGATGATAACGACACGGCCATTGCTGAAGTATTTGCGATTGTCCTTGTCAACGGGAGAGCCGCTGACCACCGGAGTGATGCCGGTGGCGCCGGGACGCTCGTAAGGACCGAGGTCGCGGGCAGTGCCCGTGATGTTACGTTTCAGAAAGGGGAAGTCTTCAACAAGTTTTTCCCACACCTTACCGACATTGCTGGTAGCATCGTCTTCGAAAGAGGCATTGCCCTTGTCAATCATCTTACTATCTGAAACCAGACGGGCAAACTTACGGGGCAGACCGCCATAGATGTCACGAGGCAGCATGGCATCATCCTCATCAAGCGAGAGATAGTCATCTGCGCCCACACCTGTCGTGAGATGATTGGTCCAGCCATTCTTCTGCATGGGAGACGTAATACCATTGTAGTCATCATAGCCCACGTCAATCTCCTGCTTACCGAGACATACATTATTATAATACTTGGTATTGGCATCAGAGCCACCACTTTCGAACATATAGTCGTAACTATTGTCGAAAGCCAGACAACCTACCAGCACATGACCGCCCTTATGGTTGTTACAGTCGAAACCCTTAACGGAGCTACCCTGATTATGACTGAAGGCGATGCAGTTAAAGGCATAATGAATGCCCTTGGAAGAACCTCCAGTACCGTTGCCACCCAGTTTGATGCCATTGCCATTTCCTGAGAACGACATAGAGTTGCTCTTGGTGATATAGTCCTTGACCCACAGGTGGTCGGAGGCAATACCGGCACTCCATGCCCAGCACTCTGCCAATACGACATCGTAATCAGTCTCGAAGAGATCCCAGGAATCATCACTGTTATGCCAGGCACGACAGCGGATGAAGCGGTTGCCGATACCATTGTGCATCTTGCAGGCAAAACCATCGGCATCACTACCGTAGTTGGCATCGTAGTCGCAGTTGTGGTGTGAGTCACAGTCGATGATGTCATTATAGGCACAATGGCTGCCATCGTTCTCGCTGACACCAGGGAAGGTGTCGCTGAACTTATGACCAAAGCCCAACTGGATACCAGTATCGAGGTTATAGGAGAACTCGCAACGCTCAATGCGGTTGTGTGAGCCTTCCAGTTTGATGCCGTTATCGGCTGCATGTGTGATGTGCAAGCCAAAGAGCCACCACCAGTTACCCGTAATCGTGATGCCACGATCACCAATCATCTGGTCGTACAACTGATTGACGAAGTCGAAGACTGGCTTCTCACCATCATAGCAACGAATGATAATGGGTTGTTCTGCCGTGCCACTATTCTTGATGCGAACAGTATATTTGTTGTCGTTTTGCTTCTTGGGATAGTACGTGCCGCCACGGCAGATGATATGGGTGCCCGGGGTAGCGGCATTGATGGCTGTCTGTAAATCGTTCCAAGGACGTTCGAGTGTGCCGTCGCCATTAGGGTCGCCATCGGGAGCAATATAGATTTCCTTGGTGGCTGTGGGGAAAGGCTTGGTAGGAACCCAAGCACCCTCGGTGATATAGGTTGGGTCATCAATAGGAGGTTCAACATTGGCTGACTTAATCACAATCTTAGAGACATAAGTATTGCTAGAGCTGCCCACGAAACGGAAACGTACATTGGTTGTACCGTCAAGATTTGTCTTGGCACTGTAGCTCTTGAGCCCCGAGCCACCAGAACTCTGTTGGGTAAGCTCTTGCCATGTGCCACCGTCAACAGAGTAACTGATAGTCAGTTTATTGTTGCCACCAGAACCCCAGTTAACAGCAATCTTGCCAGGGGCATCTATAGGAGGAGTGATGAGATAAGAAGAAGTGCCGCTGGTGAAGGTAAACTGCTTCACGCCACTATTCTCCTTGAGTTCCATCTTCAACACCTTCCACTCACCAGAAGGGAGCGTCACCGACTGTTCACTGCTGGTGCCATACTTGGCCTTGGCCAGTGTGCTGAAGTCTTCTACGATCTCTCCTGCCTGGACCACGAAGGCACAGAGCAACAGAGTGATACACGCCGTCGTCTTTTTCATCATTTGAATGCTATAAGATTTATAGTTTCTGTCCTTGGAGATTGTAGCGCTGGCCATCCTTGATGATAACGACACGACCATTCTCCATCATCTTCACGGTGCGCTCGTTGCTGTTGGCTGTCTTCATCGTCGTGACAGTGGTAGTAGAGGCATCAGGCACACGGACATACATGTCATAAACTCGGGCACCGCCACTAGAGGACGCATTCAACAATTCGATAGTACGAATCTGCTTTGCCACATCTTCACTGATGCCAGCCACTTCAATGAGATCCCACTCCAGCAGGGTGGTCTTCTTCAGTTTGCCTGTAGAGTAAGAATCTGACTGACCATTGGCAAGCGTCCATTTGATATTGAAGGTACGGTCACCAGTAAAGTGGAGGTTAATCTTCAGCTGTAGCACACCATCAGTCAGATTCCAACGGATACCACCATTGTTCTTGCCAATATCAAAACCGCCTTTGGTGCATCCACCAGGAACGCTACCGTTGCTCTCTGTCTTCTCGGGATCGTAAGACGTAGTATTGCTGCTGCCAGGAATCATCTCCAGCACGCCCTGCAGGTCAACAGGCAGTGCGTCCCAGGCATCCTGGAAGTGATACCAGTCACCTGTAAGCACCTTGAAGGGAGTCACCAGGACAATGTTACCCGTAGTGGTGTAGGGCTTCACGCCTTCTGCCTCATTACCAGTGGCGGTGAGCTTGAAGGTACAATTCGTCTGTGGTGTTCCACTGATGGTCACCGTATGGCTGGCTGCATCGAAGACATAGGAAAGTCCTGTGCAGAGTCCCTCGACGACCACATCCGTAGCGACATCGTTCAGCTCGTAGACAATATCAGCAATCGGCTGACCTTCGACAATCTCCTGTGAGGAGTTGGCGGTCTTGCACTTCACCTCAATCTTGTCGGGAACAACATATGGAACAGGCACGCCGTCTAACTCGAAGGCTCCGAAGTCGGGGGCATCATCATTATAAGGGATATAGATGTCATCTGCCGTGATATACTCATTCAGTCCTTCGATATAAGAAAGACACTCTGCTTCCGTCATCTTACGGACAGGAGTAAAGCCGATAACAGGCATGCCCTTATCCTTGAAGATGCTGCCGGGTTTCAGACGGGCACAATTATTGTTGGGCAACGAACCGTCGGGTTCGC
>JAEEGJ010008211.1_pt1 | contig 28988 bp, 29 predicted proteins | sample 8958761 | NCBI WGS metagenome assembly JAEEGJ01 (sample SAMN16246546, study PRJNA631951) | gut metagenome | biome: gut microbiome; feature: rumen; material: RS-attached | host: Bos | place: Iran: Karaj | collected 2018-10
ATTTATATATACATAGAATAAGTAGTTATATGATACCCCAAATAATACATCTATGTTGGCTGAGTGGTGATCCATATCCGGCAAAGATTGCCAGATGCTTGGAAACATGGAAAAAGTATTTGCCTGATTATGAGGTGATGCTTTGGGATACAAATCGTTTTGATTTAAACTCATCCATTTGGGTTCGCCAAGCCTTTGAGAAAAAAAAATATGCTTTTGCAGCTGACTATATCCGCTTTTATGCTTTATACCATTATGGTGGTGTCTATTTAGATTCAGATGTGGAAGTGTTGAAGAGTTTCGATGATTTGCTTGATCTTCCTTATTTCATGGGAGCCGAAAAAGCTCAAACCCCTGAGGCTGCCATAATGGGAGCAGAGAAAGGGTGCGACTGGATTAAGGCATGCTTGGATTATTATCAAGATCGTCCCTTTATCAATGAAGATGGTAGTTTAAATATTCAAACGGTGCCCGATATTATGATTCGTCAGATAGAGCAGATTAAACCAATACGCGTTCTCTCTTTAGAGGATAGCTTGAATATTCGGAACCTTGATATGCAGAAAGAGGTGTTGGAGTTTAACGATGCTTTCTTTTCTCCTAAAGTTTTTGATTCTCGTGAGGTTGAGATTACCCCTTATACCTATGCCATTCATCATTACCAGAATTCGTGGTTTTCTCCTAAAGCAAAGGCATATTATAGAGGACGGGCATTCCTCGTCAAAATCTTTGGACGGAAGTTAGTCCGAAAGGCTGAGGTGATGCTTATGCCATGGAAATTTAAATGATAGATAGATATAATATGCGCATATTAATCATGCATCGGTCGTTTGCTCTTGTTGGAGGTGCAGAACGGGTAATAACAGACAAGGCGAATTATTTGGCAAAAGTTGGACATCAGTTAATGTTGGTCAGCTATGAACAAGGGACGCATCCTTTGCCCTACGAATTGCATTCATCGGTTCAGTATAGGGATTTGAATTGCCGCTTCTTCACATTGTCAAAGTACTCTATGCCGATGCATCTGTATCATTTTTATCGCCTAAAAAGAAAATTCCGACAGAATCTTCGAACTGTCATTCGTGAGTTTAATCCAGATGTGGTTGTCCTGGCTTCTGACTGGCAGACATTGATGGGGGCTGTAATTGATTCTATAAGTCCTATACCTGTGATTGCCGAATTTCATAACACTTACGATTATGTCATGCGAAAGGTTGGTGTATCTGATGGATGGCTTAAGTCTAAGATTACTCAACTTTATTATCGTCAAACTATTAGGGATTTGAAGAAATGCGCACAATTGGTCGTGTTAACGGAGAGTGATGCCCGTGGATGGCGTCAACATTTTAAGAATGTAAAAGTTGTTCCCAATCCTGTTACGTTATATCCAGATGTAATAGATGATGTACCCAAAGACCCAGGAAGGATTATTTTTGTTGGACGCTTTAACCATGAGAAGCGAATTGATCGTTTGATTACAGCTTTTTCGATGATTGCTGATAAATATCCAGTCTGGCATGTAGACATCTTTGGTGATGGTAACGAAAAAGATAATCTTATACGCCAGATTTCAGATTTGAAATTAGAATCTCGTGTTATTATTCATGAGCCTACCAAAGCAATATATGATGAATATAAACGTAGTGAGATGTTGGTGCTTTGTTCAGAACATGAAGCTTCTCCATTGGTGTTAGTTGAGGCAATGGCCTGTGGCGTCCCCTGTGTTTCTTTGGATTGTCCTAATGGACCTCGTGAAATCATCAGTGATAGTGAGAATGGTTTGTTGGCAAAAGATGGTAATGTGGAAGATTTGTCTGCAAAGATAGAGTGGCTTATTATTCATGAGAAAGAACGAAAGAATATGGGAAAGAAAGCTCGTGCTTTTGCAGCGACTCGGAAACAAGAAGTTGTGATGGAGCAATGGGAGGAAATATATAAGGGTGTTATAAGGTGAAAAATAAAAAAGATGAATCCGATTAAGGCATTTTTCAAAAAGAGAGATGGCGTTTTCGCCATTCAACTCTTTGCAAATGACAAATTAACATTGTCAGAATTTGATGAGAAGCATTTGATTTTACGCATGCCGATAAAAGGACTTTGGAAATATAAACCAATATTATTTCAAGCTGATCCGTTTTTATTTGTTAAAGATAATAGATTATATCTCTTTTATGAAGAGCAAAAAGGTTTTTCTCCAGGTCGAATTATGATGATGAATACATGCGATTTAAAGTCTTGGAGCAATCCTGTAGTTGTTCTTCAAGAGAAGTTTCATTTGTCGTTTCCATATGTTTTTGAAGATGAAGGAAAAGTATATATGATTCCTGAATCTGGTGAAGACCAATCAATAAGATTGTATGAAGCAAATAGAGATTGTACCTCGTTTAGTTTTGTTCGTGTATTATTAAAGCAAGAGAAGAGAACTGGTCCTAATTCGAATTATGTTGATAATCACGTTTTCAAGAATAATGGTGTATATTATTTGTTTACATCTTATAGGAATAATTGGGAAATAAGACAGGAATTATTTACTACAAATAATTTACTTAAGGGTGAACTGGTTAGGCATCCTTGTTCTCCAATATTTAAAGGAAATAAATACGGAAGGAATGGAGGGTCATTAATTTGTTTTAATAATAAATATTTAAGAGTGTCACAAGATTGTTCTGTGGAATATGGAACAAATGTGTCTTTGCATGAAATAAAAACTATAAATGAGAAGCATTATAATGAGACTCTTTTTATTGATGATCTTTTTTCTGATAATATATTATTCCCCAATGGTGGGCATCAGTTGAATATAACGTCCTTCTTGGGGAAATATGTGTATGGAACAGATTATAGAGAAGTCAAATGGACTTGGTATCATTTGTGTCATTCTGCTATGGTTTTATTAGGTTTGTTAAAAAGATAGTAACCGTTGAGATAAAGTATTATAATTAAATATATATTAGTATGAATCGTTTGTTATTTGGCATTATTTTGATATCATTTGTATCTAGAACCAGTTATGTGATTGCTGATGATTTTTCTCAAGAGCACGATAAAGGTGTAGATAGTTTTCAAAAGAGAAGTGATTTCCATTTGTCATTGATGGGACAGAGTAAATATATGTGGAGAGGTATAGAATATGGCACCTCACCTGTATTGTTCCCAACACTGAACTACCAATACAAAGGACTTTATGTTTACGCTATGGGAGGCTATGCCACTGACGGTAGTCATCAAGAAGTGGATTTAGGTATTAGTTACACAATCGAAGGTTTTACCCTATCTATTAATGATTACTTTTATCCTACAGCCGTTGGACAAAGTGATCAATATTTTAATATAAAAGGAAAAGAAACAGGACACTGGGTAGAAGGAAGCCTCCAATATACTCCCAACAAACTGCCAATTTGGCTTTTGTTGTCTACTTATTTTGCTGGTGCCGACAAGAAACCAGAATCTGGTGATCTAGCATGGTCGAGCTATGCAGAAATTGGAGGACACTATGACTTTGATGAGGATAATATATTGTCACTTGCTGTTGGTGCAGCCCTTAACAAATCATTTTACAATGATTATGCACATGGCTTCAGCGTATGCAATATTGAATTAAAGTATTCCCATGATTTTTCATTTAACAAAATAACCGTTCCTGTCAGTGTATCGTACATAGTTAATCCATTCATGGAAAAAAGCTATGTCTCATTTTCTGCAGCATTTAACTATTAAGGATGAAAAGAAACGCGATTATCATGGCAGCGGGTACTGCATCCCGCTTCGCTCCCCTTTCTTACGAGAAACCCAAAGGTCTTCTTAAAGTAAAAGGGGAGATATTGATAGAGCGACAAATTCGCCAACTTCAGGAAGCTGGTATCTCTGACATCGTCATTGTGGTAGGATATATGGCAGAAATGTTTATGTATCTGAGTGACAAGTTCGGGGTAAGGATTGTGATTAATGAGGATTATAATCGATATAACAATACATCTTCAATTATTCGGGTAATAGAAGAATTAAGCGACACCTATATTTGTTCCTCGGATAACTACTTCCCCCAAAATGTCTTTATCGGTAATCCTGAAAACAACAGTTATTATTCAGCACTCTATTCAGAAGAGGAAACTGGAGAATACTGCCTGACGACAGACAATCAGGATAGCATTATTGACGTAAAAATTGGAGGTTGCAATTCATGGTATATGGTTGGACACGTGTTCTTTAACAAGGAGTTCTCTGAAAAGTTCCGCGAAATCATGAAGAAAGAATATAATCGGGGTGAAACTCGCCTTGGTTATTGGGAGGATGTCTACGCTCGCTATATTAACGTGTTACCTCCCATGAAGATTCACAGATACCAGCCCCACGATATTGAAGAATTTGACTCATTAGAGGAACTACGGCAATTTGATGAAGAATATATCAACAATACAGGTTGCAAGATGTTTCAGAATATATGCAGTGTCTTAAGATGCGAAGAAAAAGATATTGACGAGATTGATGTGTTAAAAAAAGGTATGACTAATTGTTCCTTTGCATTTAGTTGCAAGAAAGACGGAAAGAAATATGTCTACCGTCATCCTGGAGCAGGTACCGAAGAACTTATAAACCGAAAAAACGAGCTTTTTTCCTTAAAAGCAGCCAAAGATTTGGGGCTAGACAAAACGTTCGTATATATGCATCCTATAGAAGGATGGAAAATATCAGTCTTTATAGAGGATGTAGAGACTCTCAATTTTGTGACAATTCAAAGTTACGACAACATGAATAAAATCATAGATATTTACCACAAACTTCATCATTCAGGTATCATATTCAAGTCAGACTTTAATATTTTTCGCGAAATAGAGAAATATGACAATCTTATAGAAAAAGCAGGAGCCACGATGTATGAAGGATGGGAGGATATTCGTGACCAAGTCATGGGGTTAGAGAATAAATTGAATCATCTAGGCGTTGAGTTACACCCTTGTCATAACGATGCTGTTGCTGAGAACTTCATCAAGGATACAGACGGAACAATCAATCTTATTGACTGGGAATATTCTGGTATGAATGAACCGATGGCTGATTTAGCCGCCTTATTTCTTGAGAACAATTTCACCCAAGAAAACCAAGATTACATCCTATCAAATTATTTTAATGGTGTTATTCCTGATAGTGCAATTCAGAAAATACTGTGCTATCAAATACTATGGGATTGTTTATGGGCACAATGGACTATTATCAAGGAAGCTAATGGCGATGATTTCGGATCATACGGTATTGATAGGTTCCATCGTGGTTTAGCAAACTTAGAGAAATTAAATAATTATGATTATGACAGAGAAAGAATGTGTAAAAGGTCGTATTGATTGGATTACCACATTATTACCATTTTTAGGAGTTGCCGCATTAGGAGCACTTTTTATGATATACCCAGAAGGCTCAAAAACCATTTTGGAAAGCATGCGCAAATTTATTGGTGACGACTGCGGTATTTATTATGCCATCTTGGGTGTAGGTGTTTTCTGGCTCACTATCTGGACTGCTTTTTCTAAATATGGTAAAGTAAAACTTGGTGGAGTAGAAAAGCCCGAATACAACAACTTCCTTTGGGGAGCCATGATCTTTACCTCTGCCTTAGCGGCAGACATCATGTTTTATTCTCTCAGTGAGTGGGCAATGTACGCCAGTGACGAACATGTAAAGGCTATGGGCGATATGCAGACATGGGTACCTACGTTCCCGCTCTTTCACTGGGGACCTATCGCATGGTGTTTCCACATGATTCTTGCTGTATGCTTTGGCTTTATGATACACGTTCGCAAACGAGAGCGTCAACGCTTCTCTGAAGCTTGTCGTCCTATCTTTAAGGAGAAGATGGATGGAGGATTGGGGCGTTTTATTGATATTATCGCCATTTTAGCGATGCTTGCTGGAATAGCAACAACCTTTTCATTAGCAACACCACTTTTGTCAGCAGCTATCTGTAATGTTTTTGGATTGGCAGATAGTAACCTCTTAACAATTGCCTTGTTACTTATTATTGCGGTTACATATACGATGGCTGTCTGGTTTGGCATGAAAGGAATATCAAAAATGGCTAAATGGTGTATTTATTTCTTCTTCGTCTTCCTGGGTTATGTATTCTTCTTAGGTGGTGAGTCGCGCTATATCCTTGAGACCGGATTTGAGAGTCTCGGCAACCTGATTCAGAATTTCATTAGTCTTTCAACAACATTAGACCCATTACGCAAAACATCCTTCCCGCAAAATTGGACACTATTCTATTGGGCATACTGGATGGCATGGACAATTGGAACCCCGTTTTTCATTGGAATCATCAGTAAAGGACGTACCATTAAGAATACAATTCTCGGGGGGTATGGTTGGGCTTTGGCAGGAACCTTCACTTCGTTTATTATTCTTGGAAACTACGGTTTGGCACAACAAATGAAACATGGATTGGACATCATCGGTATGATTGATGCGGGAGGTACCTATTATGATGCGATTTTGAGCATTCTTGGAACCTTGCCCTTCCCAAACATTGCTATGATATTATTAGTTATTACGATGGTTATGTTTTATGCCACCTCATTTGACACGCTGACACTCATCGCATCCATCTATTCATACAAGCGTATTGGGGCCAATGAAGAACCTCATAAGGCAATTCGTACACTTTGGGCTGTTATTTTTATTTTATTCCCAATTGGGCTCATCTTTGCAGAGAATTCAATGTATGGACTACAATCAGTATCTATTATTGCTGCTTTTCCAATTGGAATTATTATTCTGATTATGATATGGGCATTTTTCAAAGATGTAAATAATTTTTTAAAAAACAACTGATATGAGAAAATTAACTGTTAACGAACAAAGGGAAATACAACTTAAGGTTTTGCAGGATGTGGCAAACTATTGCGAACAAAATAATCTTAGATATTTCTTGGCATATGGTACTTTAATAGGCGCAGTGAGACATAATGGATATATTCCGTGGGACGATGATATTGACATAGCAATGCCTCGTCCTGACTATGACCTTCTCATGAAATCATTCAACCAAAAATATGATTATACAAAAGTTTTAGAGATGTCTATTAGCAAGAAATATGGAATTCCTTTTGCAAAGGCATACGATAATAGGACATGGATTGATGAATTACACTATAAACCTGATGAATATGGAGTTTTTGTTGATATATTCCCTATTGATGGAATAAAAGGAACCATGCAATTCAAAAAGATGGATAGACTTAATAAACTACTGCACATAAAGAAAGCTAATTATACTAGGAGAAGTTTGTTTAAGATTATAAGAAATTTTTTTGGAAAAATAATTTTATTTCCTTTTTCTGTACATGATATATTGGAAAGAATGGATAAGATTGCAAGACAATATCCATTTGGTACAACTCCAAAAGCGGGGTTGATTTCAGTACCTTATGGTATACGTGAGATTGTTGACACGTCTGTCTTTGAACAAACCACATATCATGAATTTGAAGGCTTGCAATTTAGGATTCCTATTGGATACGATGTCTGGCTAAAAAGTTTATACGGGGACTATATGCAGTTGCCACCAGAGGAAAAGCGGATTCCTCATCACGTATTGGATGCGTATTGGAAAGAATGATGTTATTGGTAATATTCGTCATCAGAGTCAGCAGCATTTATTATGATATTGGCATTTGCTGATGATACATTCTTTTTTGAACAAATAAAAGCTACGGGATAGCTCTTGCAAAGCCAGTCCTTGTCATATAGTGTTTTAATAATTTTGTCACTAGTTGTAAATAATAATGATCCCGCATGTAGTCTGGTACATATTTTTTCTATAGTATGGAGTATCGTCTTTGCGTGTTCTGGTTGTGTGTGGAGGTATCTTACATCTGCAACTTGTATGCTCAATATTCCTTGATGAAGAATCGGTCGAATTGCAAAATAACAGTTTCTGTTTTGATTAGTATATATGTAATATTTGTTCACTGGATTATTAAAAAGACGTTTGTTTAGGAACTTATGGTCTCTTATAAAATCCACCTCGCAAATATCTTTGTACCAAAAACCACCATTAGGAATAATTATTTCATTGGCATTTTGGCAGAGAGTGAATTTCTCTTTTCCATAATTAATGTGGGAAGGGAGTGATTTTGGTATTTGAATATTTGTACCTATGGATTTTAATAACATCCCCCAGAAGAACCAAAAATTGGCTTTGTGATATTTTCGTAATCCGTTTATAAAAATATTGCCCTTAATAAGTTGTTGGATTTTGTAATTGATATCGGTTAGTCCATAACCAAATCCTGTCTTAACAGTTGTCATTTCCAACACCATATCCAAACCAACTATTCGACGATATTCTTTGTCAAGATATGTGTTGTGACCCCATAATGCATTTCTCTCCTCTCCTTTAATCCATGCTTTAGTATTGAAGTAAAAATGACACCCAACAATTTCATCGTTTTCGTTGACAACAATAAAAGACTTCGTTTCAAATTCTTTGTTACCAATAGCTTCGTCAACATCATATTGAATAAAAGCATCCGAATATGTAGGATGTTTCTTATGCATATATGAAATTAATTCGTTTCTATATTGCTCTGTAGGATGGATGATTTTTGCATTCATAAGGGATGTATTTTATGTGTAAAATCAATTATTTATTGGCAAAGGTACAAATTATTAGAGAAACAAACAAAAAAAAACTAAAGATTTTGGTTTGTTTCGATAATTTTTATATCTTTGCACCAAAAGATGAGCAAATAATAGGTTTTTTATAATAATTGTAATAAGTAAATGATATGGAACTAATTGATTTCATTGAGAATTTTGCAGATCAGTTTGACGATACTGATGCAAGTATGATTAAGGCTGAAACCGTGTTCAAAGAGCTTGATGAATGGTCATCGCTAGTGGCTTTGAGTGTAATCGCTATGATTGATGAAGAATATGATATAACCTTAAAAGGAGATGATATTCGCAACTCTAATACAGTAGAGGATTTGTTCAATGTAGTAAAGGCAAAAAGGTAACAATATGGCTTTCTTTTCTATTCCAAATGTCAAAATTAAGGGTGTTTCCGCCTGTGTTCCTCCTAAGGTGGAGGAAAATAAAAATATCCCTATTTATACTCCTGAAGAAGCAGATAAAGTTATTGAGACCACAGGAGTTGAGAGAAAACATATCATAAGTGATGGTATAACGGCATGCGACCTTTGTTTCAAGGCGGCTGAGTTACTTATAGAAAAGCTTGGCTGGGATAGGGATACTATAGATGCAGTATGTTATGTGACACAAACTCCTGACTACCTCAATCATCCGACAGGCTTTGTGATTCATGATAGAATGAATTTAAAAGCTGATTGTTTGGTTTTTGACTTGTACGAGGGATGCCCAGGATGGGTCGTTGGACTCAATACACTTTCGTCTATGGTTAGTCATGGGTCTATAAAGAGAGCTTTATTGCTTGACGGTGATAATGTTACTTTAGGTCGATATTTGAAAGACAGAGAAAGTATGCCCCTTTTCGGAGATTGTGGTACTGTTACTGCTTTGGAATATGACGAGACTGCCCCTATGATTCATTTCCATCACGGAACAAATTCAAAGGACGGAGGTGCTCTTATTCGAGAAATTGGAGGATCACGTCATCCATGGAATCCAGATTCAATTCTGTTAGATCAGAAGCTTCGTTTTGGAGAATTGTCCCCAGAGGATGTTACTGCTGACGTTATGGATGGTATGAGTGTTTTTAGTTTTGGCATTTCTGCACCTCCAAAATCCATTAAAAAGTTATGTGAAAGTTGTGGCGTCTTACTTGATGATATTGATATTCTGCTTTTGCACCAAGCTAATCTTTTTATGCTTCAAAAAATAGCAAAGAAATTGAAAGTGGATATGCAGAAAGTTCCAAGTAGTTTAAAAGACTATGGAAATACAACAAGTGCATCTATTCCTCTGACAATTGTATCTCAATGTAGAGAAGACTATTCTTCAAAAAAGATAAAATCTGTAGCTTGTGCATTTGGTACAGGGTTGGCATGGGCTTCTGCTTATATTGAGACAGAAGACTTGGTTGTTCCAGAAATTGTTGTTTATTAATGTAATATTGTATGTATAATCCATTTTCATTAGAAGGAAAGGCAATCCTAATAACTGGTGCATCATCAGGAATAGGTAGGGCATGCGCTATAGAGTGTTCTTTATTGGGGGCAAATGTAATTATTACTGGAAGGAACGAGGAAAGACTGAATGAGACTTTTAATTCGTTATCAGGTAATGGGCATTTAAAGATGACTTGTGATCTTAGTCTGGATGAAGAATTAGATAGATTAATAGCATTTACGCCACAGTTGAATGGTGTCGTTATTAATGCAGGAATTGGCAAGTTGGCTCCTGTCAAAAATATTAAAAGAATAGATTTAGAGAATGTTTTGCAGATGAATACGGTCTCTTCTATTTTGCTCCTTCAGAAACTGTTAAAGGCTAAGAAAATTGGAAAAGACGCATCTGTTGTATTTACAAGTTCTATGTCTGCTTTAGGAGAGACGGCAACTGGTAATGGTATTTATACGGCGAGTAAGGGAGCAATATCTTCTTTTATTAAAGTTGCTGCACTTGAGCTTGCTCCTCGGAATATTCGAGTTAATGCTGTTTGTCCAGGTGAGGTCAATACGACTATGATATCAGGTAATGATTTGATGACTGGTGATTTGGATAGTGGTTTGTCGCGTTATCCGTTAGGTCGATATGGTAATCCCTGTGATGTCGCTTGGGCAATGATATATCTTTTGTCAAATGCCTCTAGTTGGGTTACAGGAACCAATTTAATCGTTGACGGAGGATTAGCTATCCATTAAAAGTATAGTAATTATTGTTTTTTTGATCTAGGATTGGAGTGAGTATTATAAATGTATAACTATTAAAATTTGGATAATATGGAACTAAATGAATTTGTTGAGAATTTTGCAGAACAATTTGATGATACTGATGCAAGTGAGATTAAGGCAGAGACCGTGTTTAAAGAGCTTGATGAGTGGTCTTCACTTGTCGCATTGAGTGTAATAGCCATGGTTGACGAAGAGTTTGATGTTACAATCAAAGGTGACGACATTCGCAACTCTATTACTGTAGAGGATTTGTTTAATGTCATAAAAGCTAAGACGGCTTTATAATAAGAGATCCTTCATTTTTCACTGCCGCTTCAAGCCTTGTTTTGGATAGAGACTTTCTCGATTATTAGTATTATGGCATTCTTAGAAATAAATAATGTTGAGATAAAGGGTGTTGCTACCGCTGTGCCAAAGCAGATAAAAATAGCAAAAGAGCAGCCTTTCTTTACAGATGTAGAGGCGGAAAACTTTACAAATGTTACAGGTGTCTTCTGTTCTCGTGTTGCTCCTTCCGATATGTCACTCTCAGACTTATGTCAAACTGCTGCTGAAGAGTTATTTAAAACTTCCGGCTGGGAGCGTCAGAGTATTGACCTGATTCTCTTTGTATCGACATCACGTGATTTCTATATATGTCCAAATACAGCTAATATTCTTCAGTACAAATTAGGATTGAAAACTTCTGTGGTAGCCATTGATCTCCCTTTTGCATGTTCTGGCTATATATATGGATTGAGTGTCGCGTCCTCTATGATGCAAAGTGGCCAATTGAGGCGTTGTTTGCTTTGTGTGGGAGAAATGACATCCAAAAACCAGTCTTATCTTGATAAGACGGTATGGCCTCTTCATGGTGATGCAGGCTCAGCTACCTTGTTGGAATATAATTCCGAGACAAAGCATCCGTTCCAATTTAATTTAGGTAGCGATGGTGCTGGTTGGGAAGCGATTATTTGTCGTGAGGTGGGTATCAGGTATCCAACTACACCAAATTCGTTAATAATGAAGAAGTATGATGAGGGCATTGAACGTAATGGTATGCAGTGCTCTATGGATGGTATGTCCGTATTCTCATTTGCTATCACTCGCCCTGGCAAGTGTATCAAGGAACTTGCCGAACATTTTGATTTTAGTTTACCTGACATTGACTATTTGTTGATACATCAAGCCAATAAGATGATTGATGAGAAAATTCGTAAGAAATTGAAGTTGTCAGAAGAAAAGGTACCTTATAGTATGCCTTTCTATGGTAACACAAGTTCCTGTACTATTCCCATCACCATGACATCACAGATTCGGGAACAGCTTGAAGATGGCGAAAATGAACTGGTGATGTGCGGTTTTGGCTCTGGATTGTCGTGGGGCTCTGCTCATGTGTTTATAGATAATATAATTTGTCTTCCTGTAATAGAGGTTTAAATATATGTATTTGGTAAGCGTACTTGTTCCTGTTTATGGCGTTGAAAAATATATTGAACGATGCGCTAGGAGTTTGTTCGAACAGACTTACCAGAACCTTGAATTTGTTTTTGTTGATGATTGCTCACGAGACAAAAGTATAGAATTGTTGAGTACTATCATTAATGATTATCCAGACAGGAAATCTCAGCTAAGAATAATACGACATGAAAAGAACCGTGGATTAGCAGCTGTTAGAAACACTGCAGTTCAAGAGGCCAAAGGAGATTTTGTATGTCATGTAGATTCGGATGATTATATTGAGCCTGATACAATTAAGATGATGGTAGATGTGCAGATGAAGAATCATTCAGACATCGTTTCTGTAGGTGCATATCAGCATTTAAGAGATAAGGTTATGTTGATTCGTCAATTTGATTCTGACAACAAAGAACTGCAACTTCTCTCGATCCTTCAGTGTATTGTTAACCACACTATATGGGGGCGCCTTATTCGTTTGTCACTTTATAAGGATTATAATATAATGAATAAAGAAGGGTATAATATGGGAGAGGATTGCATGACAACACCAAGACTTGTTTATTATGCCGAGTCTGTATCTAGTATAAGTACGCCTTTATATCATTACAATTTATCAAGGGACGACTCGATGTGTGCTCAGTATTTTATGGATAACAGCCCTACTTCATGGGAGGAGGATATAGCTAATTATGAGAGCATTGTGGATTTCTTTGATGATAAGGAAGATGTTTACAAGGATGCATCTCGGAAAATGGTAATCTCTGTCTTGGAAGAGTATTTGCGCTTGTGTGCTTATTATGGACATAAACAGTTGTTTGATAAAATAAAAAAAACAATATTAATAAAATATGGCCCAAACTTGTCCGAGATAGGATGGGACCACTTTGCTAAAAGAAATATGATGGGGAATTATATTGTGTGTAGATTATACCAAAGATATCCATCGATAAGACGTCTATACGGTTTTTTAATCAATAAGTAGTATGTTGAGATTAAAAGGAAAGACGGCATTGGTTACAGGTTGTAACCGGGGAATCGGAAAGGCAATAGCTGAAAAATTTGCTGCAGAAGGTGCGGATCTTATCTGTGCCATTCGCAAGGATAATCCAGATTTCAAAGCTGAAACAGATTTATGGCGCAGTAAATATGGAATTAGTATTGATTTCATCTATTTTGATCTAACATCTGAAGTAAGCATTAAAGATGCTTTTAAGGATTTACAGAAAGAGAAGCGTATCATTGATATTTTGGTGAATAATGCAGGTATCCCTGCAGGTGGTTTTTTGTTGATGACTTCTCTTGCTACAGTAAAAGAGGTTATGCAAGTGAACTTTTTCTCCCAGTTGTTAGTGACACAGATTGTTGCAAAAATGATGCTGAAACAGAAACATGGCTCAATAGTCAATATGAGCAGTGTGACAGCTCTTGATAACCAAGGAGGTTGGACTGCATATGGTAGCAGTAAGGCTGCTATCATAAGTATGACGAGAACTGCTGCAAGAGAATTGGCTCCTTTTGGTATTCGTGTGAATGCCGTCGCGCCAGGGCTGATTGACACTCAAATGGGGGGTGATATGGACGAAAAGTATCAGACAGAGATGCTTTCTCGCTCGGATTTGGGTCGTAAAGGGACTCCAGAGGAAGTGGCAAGCTTGGTTTGTTTCCTGGCATCTGATGAAGCTTCTTATATGACGGGGCAGGTTATTCGAATTGATGGTGGAATGTAAAATCTAGGCGTGATGGATATAGTTATTTGTTTTAGCCCTAATTATGTGTTGCCAGCGGGTGTTATGTTATGTTCTTTATTTGAGAATAATAAAGAAGAAGATATAATTGTGCATGCATTGTTGAGTCAAGAAGGTGATTATATAAAACCGATCTCTGATATTGTTGCGCATTATGGCGTAAGTTTATGTTGTTATGATATGAGTTTGATAAATCTACCGAAATTGCCAATCGGCCTGAGTGGTCAACGTCCCAATATTTCTAAAGAAGCTTTTTACAGGTTATATATATCAGAAGTCCTTCCTCAGAATGTAGAAAAAGTATTATATTTGGATTGTGATATTATCATAGAAGATAGTTTGAAAACTCTATGGGGAACTGATATTGATGATTTGGCAGTAGGGGTAGTCCCGGATTATGAAAATAATAATGTTCAGATTACTAACCGCTTGGGATATGATCTCGAATATGGCTATTTTAACTCTGGTGTATTATTAATCAATTTAAGATATTGGAGGGAGAATGATATCGCTCAACATTTTACTGACTATATTAATAGCCGTTTTGCTGAATTAATGTTCCATGATCAGGATGTTCTAAATTATTTCTTTTATAATAAGAAGAAAGTCTTAAATATTCGATATAATTTTCAAACAACCTTTCTATTTACAATAAGGAATATCAGCTATCGTTATTTTGAAGAAATTGATGATGCGTTCTTACATCCCTGTATTATTCATTATACAGAAGATAAACCATGGTATATAAATTCAAGTAATCCTATGAGATCATTATTTGACAAGTATTTAGGTCTTACTGTTTGGAATAGCCAAAACAAAATTAGCAATAATAATCAAAAAGAGAGCGTTAGACAAATATTAAGTCAACTATACCATTATTTTAGGAACAAGAAAGAACATCGGAATAACTTACCATATGATGTGAAATATTTAAAGATGCTTAGCAATGGAGAAAAGTGAGAAATGGTCCCGTGATATAAGGCGTGAGATAATTGTCGCATCTCATAATGTTGGGAAACTGGGAGTTCATCTTGGTCCTGCACTTTCTGCTGCAGATATTTTAGCCGTTCTATATGCAGATGTTCTGAGTTATGATGTGGGTGATCCTGAGTCTGAAGGAAGGGACTACTTTGTGCTGAGTAAGGGTCATGCCTATATTGGTTATTATGCAGTTTTGTCTAAAGCAGGTTTTTTTACGAAGGAGGATATCAAGGTTCAGTTTATGAAAGATGGCGGATGGTTACCTGTTCATCCTGTGAAGAATATAAAAAAAGGCATAGAGTTTTCTGGTGGCAGCCTCGGTATGGGCATGCCCTATGCTATAGGTAAGGCATATGCTATTAAATTAGCTAAAAAATCCAATAGAGTTTATACACTTATAGGGGATGGCGAATGTGACGAGGGTAGTATCTGGGAGGCTTTCATGTCAGGTGCAAATCTTGGGCTAAATAATCTAACAGTGATAGTGGATAAGAATGGCTTGCAGCAGGATGGACCAACAGATGAAGTACTCTCAGTTGACATAGAAGCAATGGCTAAGGCCTGTAAATGGAATGTAATCGTTGTTGATGGTCATTCTCATCAAGAATTAAAAAGTGCATTTGCAAAATCATTTGGCAATGGAATGCCCAAGTGCATTATTGCCAATACGATTAAGGGCAAGGGCGTTTCATTTATGGAAAATAGTAGGAATTGGCACCATGCCAATATGAATGAGAAACAATATCGTCAAGCTATGGAGGAACTTGGTCATGATTGATATTAATCCCAAAAATATAAATCGATGGATGATGATGGGCACTCGTTATGCCTTTGGTACATTTCTGACAGATTTAGCAGCTGATCATCCTGAGTTGTTTGCCATAACTGCGGACTTTACAAAGAGTGCAGGCCTTACTAAGTTCAGGGAACTATATCCTGGTCAGTTCCTCACAACCGGCATTGCAGAGCAGAATATGGTGTCACTTGCATCAGGACTTGCCAGTGAAGGATACAATGTTTTTGCTTGTTGCTTCGCCTCATTTCTTACGACTCGTTGTTTTGAACAAATAAAGATTAATTTGGGTTGTATGCAGCATAACGTCAAGTTAGTTGGTATCGCTTCTGGTTTAGGCGCATCCTATCAAGGCAATACTCACTATGGATTAGATGATGTTTCTCTAATGAGGACGATTCCTAATATGACAATTGTTGTGCCCTCAGATTGCACTGAGGTCGCTAAGGCTACAGTTGCATTATCTGAATATAATGGTCCGGCTTATCTCCGTTTGATAGGCGAGGGAATCATTCCTGTTGTAAATAGTGAAGATTATGATTTTGAAATTGGTAAGGGTATAAAGAAACGTGAAGGGAAAGATGTGCTGATTATCTCTAATGGTACGATGGTTAGCCAGTCATTAAAGGTAGCAGAAGATTTGTCTAAGAATTATGGTATTGAGGCCTCTGTGATTAATATGCATACTGTAAAACCCTTAGATACCCATATTATTGATGAGAATCTCAATGGAAAGAAACTGATTGTTTCCATTGAAGAAGGACTGCTGAATGGAGGCCTTGGTTCGTCTGTATCAGACTATATATCATCACTTGGAAAAGACTTGAAAGTCATTCGTTTAGGAATCAACGATTTCTTCCCTTATGCAGGCTCTTACAACTATTTGTTGGAACAATGCGGACTTGATACTAAGACAATTATTCATAAGATTATTGCCAATATTGATCGTTTAAATGACTCTCATGATATAATAAAGTCTTGTGATAAGTGCATAAATGTAAACTTGCAACAACTGAGAAAGGATTGCTTTGAAATGAAACTAAAAGCCTTAGATATGGCATTAAGTACAAGTTTCGGAGCTCACATTGGCGGAGGCTTTTCTGCTATGGAAATAATGAGTAGTTTGTATACAGTTGCAAGTATTCCATCTATGACGGATGAAAATCGCGATAGGATTATAGTCAGCAAGGGGCATGGCGTGTTGGCCTATTACACCGCATTATGGAAAAAAGGCTTTATTAGTGAAGATGAATTGGCCACATTTGAAACAGATGGGACACTGTTTCATGGGCATCCTCATAAGAATTTGGAGAAAGGAATAGAATTCTCAGGTGGTAGCCTAGGACTTGGAATTTCGTATGCAGTGGGAGTTGCCAAAGCATGTCAAATGAAAGGTTTGAAAAATACCATCTATGTTTTGCTCGGTGATGGTGAAATGGACGAGGGTATTGTATGGGAAGCCCTGATGTCGATTAGTAATTTTGGGTTGAGTAATATGACTCTGATTGTCGACCGCAATAATTTTCAGTTGGATGGTCCGACAGATGAGATAATGAAACTGACACCATTTGAGGATAAATTGAAGGCCTTTGGCTTGGATGTGGATATCATAGATGGGCACTCAATAGAAGCTCTTGTTAACACATTGCAAAAGAAGAGCGATAAACCGAGAGCAATTGTTGCCAATACAGTGAAAGCCCATGGTATATCTTTCTTGGAGAATAATAAGGTTTCTCATCAGTGCACACTGAATAAGAAGAAATATGAACAGGCAATTGATGAAATAAGGAGGGCATATGAGGGAGAATAAGGTCAACGTTAAGTTTTTATCAATGGCGGGCCAGGGAGGTAGCGCCTTTGGTGTTGGTCTGATGAATTTAATTCAAGAACATCCTGAAATTATGGTGCTCTCATCGGATATGTCAACTCCTGCAGGACTTGACAAATTCAAAGCAACCTATCCAGATCATTTTATGAATGTGGGCATTGCTGAACAGAATATGATCGGAATTGCAGCAGGTTTGGCAGATGAAGGGTATAAACCAATTTGTGTGGCGCAAGCTTGTTTTATAACAATGCGTAGTTTTGAGCAAATTCGACAATATTGTGGTTATATGGGCAACCCTATTGTGATAGTTGGTATTGGCTCTGGCCTATCATTGCAATATATGGGTAACACCCACTATGCCTTGGAAGATTTTGCATTAATGAGAACAATACCAGGGATGACAGTTGTTGCACCATGTGATTCATTGGAAGCAATGAAGGTTTTGGAGTCTATTGTTAATTATTCCGGTCCTGTATATGTGAGGCTATATGGAGGTACTGGTATCCCTGTTGTATATCAGGATGATTATCAATTTGAGCTCGGAAAGGCTATCCAATTACGCGAAGGCTCTGATATCCAGATTATAGCAACAGGCAGTATGGTAGGAAATGCTGTAAAAGTTGCTGAAGAGCTCAATGATGAAGGAATTAGTGCTTCTGTGTTAAATATGCATACTGTAAAACCACTGGATGAATTGGCAATAGACAATTATAAAAGACTGATAGTGATAATCGAGGAGCACAATAAGATAGGAGGACTTGGTTCTGCAGTAGAGAGTGTCCTCTTGTCTCAATCTAATGCTCCAAGCCTTTTAAAAATTGGAGTTGATGACCAATTTGTTTCAGTAGGTAGTTACAATTATCTTCTTGAACAGTGTGGATTAATGGTAGAGCAAATTAAAGATTTAATAGTAAATGTTTTAAAGCAAAAATGACATTGAAAAATAGGAATATAGCCATAGATATGATGAAGGGCTTTGCTATTATTGCAGTAATAGTAGGTCATTTGGATGTGTGTGTTGATTTGGCAGGAAATGTTCCTTATAAGCTTTTAAATAGATTAATCTACTCTTTTCATATTCCTCTTTTCTTTCTAGTTGCAGGTTATTTTCATCGGGGGGGCAATATTTGGAGAGACTTTAAGAGGTTAATTATACCTTATTGGTTTACTGTTTTTGCCGTTTGTTTATTTATTGTAGTTCATGCTTTACTAAATAATATCGATAATTCATTAAAAATTTGTAAAACATTAGAAGCGGCATTCTGGGGTACAGGCTGGACTCATGAAGCGCCTTATTTCGGAAATGTTCCAAGTATAGGTGCTATATGGTTTTTATTGGCCTTATTTTGGTCCAAACAGGTGTTCTCGTTGCTGGAAAAGGGTATGAAATATTTGGTTTGCATCGAAAAGGTGAAACTGATGGTTATGGGGGTGTTATGTATAACGGTTTCGCTTTTGTTTACATATGTTGACAGACGTGTTATTTATATACCAATGAGCTTTAACCAAGGAGTTTCTGCTATTGTGTTTTATTATATTGGGTATTGTTTTAAAACTATTTCTCTTAATAAGTGGTTTATTCTTACATGTTTTATTATAATATTTATTGACCTTCCATTTGGTAGGGTTGGAATTGCGCATTGTTATTATCAGTGCTATCCTTTAAATATACTAGGAGCATCTGCTATTACATTGTGCATTTATTTGTTTTGTAAACATATTGAAGGGTTTAATGTCCCTTCTCAACTAATGAGTTGGTGCGGTCGCAACTCGTTGATTATTTTATGTGTACACAACGTATTAATTTTGACTCTATATGCATATGTCATTACAAGTCCGGTAATGTGTCTGTTTTTTTATTTATTATATGCTTTATTAGGTAGTTGGCTATTAAGTAAAATTCCTTTAGTAAAATATATTTTTCAAATAAATTAGTTTATGGAAACATTAGAAAAAGTAATTGAGATTGTAGCTTCAACCTGTGAGGTTGACAAGAGTGAGGTAACAGGTGACAGCACCGTAGGTGATTTTCCTGCATGGGACTCTATGGGACATCTTAGTATTCTCACTAACGTTGAGGAGGCTTTTGATATTAGCTTCGAACCTGAAGAGATGATGGAATTGGAGGATGTGAATGACATTGTTAAAGCAGTAGAAGAAAAACTTGCTTGATGACAATTGAACAACTGATTTTTAATCATGCTCAGGCGACACCTCAAAAGACTGCCCTTATTTCTGGGGAAGTAGAGGTGTCGTATGAACTGTTGTGGAATGAAATCAAACTTGCTGCTGCCTGGTTTAGCGAGAATGCTGAACGAGGTGACAGAATAGTTGTGTCTGCCAGTAAGAACATTGAGTTTGTTTATACCTACTTTGGTGCTCATATCGCTGGAATGATTTGTGTACCGATAGATCCAGAAACGAATGAGACGCGACTGAAGAGAATCATAGATGTTGCAAAACCGAAGTTAATAGTTGGCGAACTGAGGAATTATGGAGACCATATTATTATCCCTTTTACTGATGTAAAGTCTAATTGGGAATTAGAGTTCGATTCCCCTATTGAATCGAACGTAGCAGACTTGTTGTTTACCACTGGAACGACGGGCGTTCCCAAGGGAGTTGCACTGTCTTATGCCAATCAGATGGCTGCTGCCGATAATATAAATACCTTTATTGGTAACACATCCGATGATGTGGAGCTATTAGCATTGCCCATTTCACATAGCTTTGGATTGGGACGACTACGTTGTGTTTTTGCTAAAGGTGCAACGCTTGTATTACTTGGCAGCTTTGCCAGCATGAAGAAATTCTATGGCGAGATGGAACGCTGTCATGTAACAGGCTTTGGTATGGTACCTGCAAGTTGGGCTTATATCATGAAAATGAGTGGAGAAAAAATAGGCCAGTTTGCTGACCAACTGAAGTATATTGAGATTGGTTCTGCCTTTATGTCTCTTGACAATAAACAGAAACTGATGAGTCTGTTGCCCAGCACACATATATGTATGCACTATGGCCTGACGGAGGCTTCCCGTAGTGCTTTTATCAGTTTCCATGATGACCAAAAGCATTTGATGTCTGCAGGCAAGGCGTCTCCAAATACAGAGATAGCTGTATTCAATGATCAGGGAGAGCCTGTCAAGAACTATCAAGATGGCGAGATCTGTGTGAAAGGTGGACATGTGTGCTCAGACTATTGGGGAATATCCAAAGAAGAATTTAAGAAAGATTTCTTTGGTGATTATTTCCGTACTGGTGATTGGGGACATATTGATGAAGATGGATATGTCTATCTGGTTTCCCGTAAAAAGGAAATCATTAATGTGGGTGGTAAGAAAGTGAGCCCCATTGAAGTGGAAGAACATCTGAATGAAATAGATGGCATTGAGGAATCTGCTTGTGTGGGCGTGCATGATGATGTGCTTGGCGAGGTGGTCAAAGCTTTCTGTGTTTGCTCAAAAGAGATGGACTTTGAATTAGTGAAGAAAATCTTGTTTAAGAAGATAGAAACATATAAGATACCTGCGTTCTTTGAGGTTATAAAAGAACTACCTAAGACGCAGAATGGTAAGTTACAAAGATTACTATTGAAATGAAGACAGACGAGTTGTTGGAATTGGCTCCTTACGATGGTAGCTTGGAGGCGGAAGATCTCTTTATGCAGGCTTTGCAAGAAGAGTGTGTGTTCCACTATGAGCATAATGAAATGTACCAGCGGTTTTGTGACAGGAAGGGCTTCGACCCTCACAAACCGTTTACTATAGAGGAGATACCTCCTGTATCAGTAAGTGTGTTCAAGGAACTGGGATTCAAACTGAATTCTGTTCCTAAGGAAGATTTGACTTTGGCCTTGCAGTCCTCTGCTACTTCAGGTGTGCCTTCTACTATTGTTGTAGATAAAGAAACAGCCAAACGTCAGGCAAAAGCAATGATTAAGGTGATTGGCGAATTTATCGGAAAGGAACGTAAGCCTTTTCTAATCATGGATATCGACCCAAGGTCATCTTATAAGAAGTTGTTAGGTGCTCGTTTTGCAGCAGTGACAGGTTATCTGCGCTTTGCCAATAAAACGGGATATTTCTTGAAGGCCGATGAAAACAATGTATCGTATTTTGATGTAGAGGGAATTCAAGAATATGTCAAAGCACTTGAAGCAGATAAACCTGTGGTGGTCTTCGGCTTTACCTATATACTCTATCAGCATGTACTTCAGAGCATAGAGAAGTCGGATATAAAGATTCAACTGCCTAAAGGATCGAAGATAATCCATATTGGTGGTTGGAAAAAACTCGAGAGTGAGAAGATTAGCAAGGATTTGTTCAATGATCGACTCTCTAAGTGCTTTGGTATAGAACCAACAGATGTGATTGATATTTATGGATTCACGGAGCAGATGGGATTGAACTATCCGGATTGTGAATGTGGATGGAAGCATACTTCTTCTTATGTGAGAGTGTTGGTTCGTGATACGGTTACTCGTGAAGTATTGCCTCCTGGAAGGGAAGGTCTACTCGAGTTTATTACCCCTGTGCCTCATTCTTATCCAGGCAATGCCGTGTTGACTGATGACTTGGGCATCATCGATGCAGAGAGTTGCAAAAATGGCCGTTCTGGTACAAGATTTAAGATTGTAGGTCGTATGAAGAAGGCTGAGGTTCGTGGTTGTGGTGATATACTCTCTCAGAAACTTACCTTCCAGAAGAAGGAAAAGAGTACTCAATCAGGTGAGGTTAAGCTGGAAGTTTATCTGCATCAGCATTCTATAACTACTGAGGAACCATTGGCACAGCTGAAAGAGATTATTGAATCTCTGAAAGAACAGCAGGAGTGGCTGAATAATCAGCCTGTTGAAGCAATTATTGGTTTGATTGGTGAAGTTGCCAAGAAATGGGCAACTGATCCTAAACTAATACGCATTAAGGATAGAGGCTTGTTGTTTTTGTCATCATGGTGTGATGAGAAGCACTTGCGTTCAGTTGCAAATATGGGCCTGCGAGGCAACATTGACTATATAGACAAATTCCTGCCATTCCCTGATTCAGACAAGCATTATCTGAAAGCTAATCCCCGAGGATTGGTATGCCACTGGTTGGCTGGTAATGTTCAGATCCTGGGCATGTTTGCTTTAGTGCAGTGCATTATCTCGAAGAATGTAAACCTGCTTAAGGTCTCTTCTCGTGATGATGGTGTGTTTACTGATATCTTAAATGAGTTTAAGGGGGTTAGCTATACCACAGAAGCCGGGTATACAATTGCTGGTGATGATTTGATGAAGACCATCTCTGTCGTATACTTCAATCGTTATGCAGACAAACTTGGTGAAGAGATGTCGAAGCAGGCGGATGTGCGTATTGCCTGGGGTGGCAGAGAGTCTGTAGAAACTGTCTCTGGCTATCCTGCTCGTTATGATGCCGAGACCGTTATTTTTGGTCCGAAGCTTTCATACTCTGTTATTGCTAAAGAAGAACTGTCATCGGTACAGGAAGTAAAGAAATTGGCTCGCAAGGTCAGTGTTGACGTTTCTGTCTTTGATCAGACGGGTTGTGCTTCTCCTCATAACCTCTATATTGAGGAGGGGGGTGTAATATCTCCAGAGGAGTTCATTGATATCGTTGGAGATTCTATGCAGAAGACGGAACTTCAGATTCCAAAGCCATTGATGTCTCCGGAACAAGTATCACAGATTCATTCTATTCGAGGTGTGTATGATTTCAAAGGAACTGTGAAAGGTAGCGAAACCATGTCTTGGACGATTCTGCTTGATGATTTAGATGAAATCGATAAACCTGTTTATAGTCGTGTTCTCTTTGTGCATAAAGTCAAGAGCATCTTTGACAGTTTGAAGTATATTGATGAGAATACGCAGACCATAGGTATTGCAGCACCCACAGAAAAAGCCATTGAGTTTGCAACAGAAGCCACAAAGCGTGGTGTGATGCGTTTACCTTTGATTGGGCGTATGCTGAACTTCGAGATGCCATGGGATGGTATTTTCCTCTTTGACAGATTAGTAAAGTGGAATACTTATGGAGGACCGTTAAGATAAACAAATTCATTTATTATGATTAATAAAATAAAAGATCGTGTTATTCCTCTTTCAGCCTCTTTGCTAGATGCAATGAAGTTGATGGATAAAATCAAAGTGAAAATGCTCTTTGTATATGACAAAGAGCATTTTGAAGGAATCATTACTATTGGAGATATACAGCGGGCTATTATCAAAAATACATCGCTAAACAGTCATGTATCGGCAATCGTTGATAAGAATAAAGAATACGCCTACCCGAATGAAAGTCCGGAAAGTGTTCGTACAAAAATGCTTCGACTGAGGGCTGAATGTATGCCTGTAGTTAATGAACATGGAGATCTTGTAGATGTATTCTTTTGGGAGGACCTGTTTGAGCAATCTGAATTACAAAATCGTGAAAAGATTCATCTTCCAGTGGTCATTATGGCTGGAGGTAAGGGAACACGGCTAAAACCAATTACCAATGTTCTACCCAAGCCACTAATTCCTGTTGGCGAGAAGACCATCTTGGAAGTTATTATGGATCAGTTTGAAAGCATTGGTTGCCATAAATTCTATATGTCGATTAATTACAAGGCTGATATTTTGAAATACTATCTCAATCAACTTGAACATCAATACGATATAGAATTTTTCCAAGAAGAGAAACCTCTTGGAACAATCGGAAGCGTATCACTTCTTAAAGGCAAAATAGACACCCCATTCTTTGTAAGCAATTGCGACAGCATCAACGAACAGGATTACCGCGATGTATACGATTACCATATTAGCAATCATAATGATATGACTATTGTTACAATGGTAAAAACCTTCAAGATTCCTTATGGCGTCATTGAAACAGGTGATGACGGATTAATGATTGCTCTTCATGAGAAGCCAGAACAGACATATATGGTGAATACAGGTGTTTATATTCTGAACCCAGAATGTATAGACGAAATACCACAAGGAAAATTTTTCCATATCACCCATCTTATGGAGAAAATAATGACTCGTGGAGGTAGAGTTGGTTGTTTCCCTGTGAGCGAACATGCATGGAAGGACATGGGAGAATGGCCAGAGTATTTGAAGATGATTGATGTATTATAAAAGGCTTATTAAATCAGTATAACAAATAGCTTACAATAAAAAGACAGATTATGAGATTATTACTAATTGTTGGCAAATCCAATGACATCTTCATTTACAATTACGCCAAATGGCTGAAGATGTCTATTGATGTTACTATTGACGTATTCGAGTTTTTCCCTTCTTCACAACAAGGATATGGAACAGAAAACTATGATTCTGTTGCAACAGCAAAGGGCTATTTTTTGCCATTTCGTCGGGGCAAGACGCTATTTGACAGTATAGTCAGAGGTAAAAGCCTACACACGTATTTAAATAACAAGTATTTTGATGTAATACATTGCCATTGGATTGTGTCTCCTGTCGTTTTACAAAAATCGATAAAAAAACATTGTAAAAAATTGTTTATATCGTTTTGGGGAGGGGAATTACTTGAGCAGAAGATTTTATATTCCAACACGATATATCGTCATTATCTTAACCGTTTTATAAAACAAGCAGATTGTATTGTAAACGATAAAGAAGGCAAGGACGTCACACTTCGTCAATTTCCATTCTTTAAGGGCGAATATAAAGCAGCCTCATATGGTTCAGCCCCACTAGAAGCTTTATATAATTTAATGCAGTCAGAGGACAAGAACAGTTCTAAAACAGTTTTAGGCATAAGTACTGAGAAATTGACTGTGCTCATTGGCTATAGCGGAAAAGAACTACACCGGCATATTCCAATAATTGCCACATTGGCGCAACATAATGAATTAAAGCAAAGATTGCATCTACTCGCGCCAATGACAAGAGATGCTAGAGAGGACTACATTAAAGACGTTAAAAATGCCTTAGATAATTCCGGATATTCATATTCTTTAATTAGCGGGCGTTTTTTAAGCAACAAAGAAGTTGCTCAGATTAGGAATGCTACTGATATCGTGTTGCAGCTATCGATTTTTGATGGTTTTTCTCGTAGTATTATTGAATGCCTATGCGCAAAGTCCGTTGTTATATATGGAGACTGGTTAGGATATGAACAATATATGAAATCTTCGGGATTCGAAGGAATTGAAGTTCCAAGCATAGAATACGGTGTTAACATGCTCGCTAAAGTTCTAAACGACCCGTCTTCATATAAAACACTTCTCGAAAAGAATCATGAATATGGACGCCATCAGGCAATTTGGTCTGAATGTATCAAAGATTGGGTGAATGCTTATAATGACATATTGGAGTGAAACTACTAATCATTAAAATATGACTAAATTATCTATCGTCATTCCTGTTTTTAACGTTGAAAAGTATATTCAACGTTGTTTAGAATCTGTTATATCCCAAGAGAATATAGATTATTCCATTGAATGTGTAATCATCGATGATTGTACCCCAGACAATAGTATGATAATAGTTTATGATATTATTAATAATTACAAAGGAACTATTATATTCTCAATAGTTAGGCATGAACAAAATAAGGGTCTATCCGAAGCCCGGAATACAGGAATGAAGCACGCCCATGGCGAATTCATCATGTTCCTGGATTCTGACGATTATCTTACGCCTGACAGTATTTCATATATGTTTAACACAAGCAAAGAATATCCACCTGCAGACATAATTATGGGTAATGTCTATGAACACAAATATAATAAAACACAATATGATTACAAAGAACCCATTCTCATTTGTGGTGGATATGAAGTACGAAAATGGCTACTAACTCACGAATTTGCCGTTAGTTCTTGGAATCGGATTTTTAATCGACAGTTCCTCATGAGCAACAGATTCTTCTTTGAACCTACTATACTGCATGAGGATATCCCTTGGTCATACAAAGTGTACACAAAAATTCAAAAAGTACTATTATTGCCCAAAGTTACTTATTCTTATTGGTATAATCAAAACTCTATTACTAGCACTAAACATGTTACAGATAAAACTGTACGAAGTTATGTGAGAGGATGTCAGATAATGTTAGAAGTACCATATGAGCCAAGTCTTTTTGTTTATCAGCACCTTTATATTTTCAGAAGTTTATTAAATGCTAGCAACGCACGAACCAATTGTTCGTCTTCCGAGATTATTACCTTGTATAAATCCGTCAGGTCACAGTTGATGTCAAGAACTGTCAAAAACGGACGGATTATTTTAGCATTATTCTTTACTTTATTATATCACCCCATCAATTTGATATTCAAAATAAGATTATTCAGACGTTATTATAATCAAATATCTAAAGCAGTAGCAAGAATAGCAAATGTTTTTAACTTCCTCCACAAAAGTTAAGTGATTACGGACGCGTAACACTCAAATATAGTTCCTCCCATCTATGCATGATGTTCGAAGGCTTATAAACTTCTGCTGCCTTATGGGCTTTTATCGCCATTTCCTTACGCTCCCTCTCATGAATTATCATCCATTCAATCTTTGCCGCAAGATCCTCAATATTTCCATCTATGGCCAAAAGGCCAGTCACTCCATCTTCAATGATTTCAGATGGACCTGAAGGACAATTAAAAGAGACACAAGGTATTCCACAGGCCAAGGCTTCAATCAAAACTAAAGGACGCCCTTCATAAGCAGAACTCAAGACTAAGAATTGGCTCTTCTTATATTCATCATAAATTGACTTTGTTGGCTCATGAAGAATAATACGTTCTTGCAAATTTAAACTATCAATTTGTGCTTGTATTGCAGTCTTTTTGTCCCCTTCACCAAATACATCGACATGCCACTGAGGATATTTGTCTGCAATCTTTGAGAAAGCTGATACAAGCCGGTCTATCCTTTTTTGATCATTAAGCCTACCTACACAAATAATACGACCCTTCTCCTTAGGAATATCATCAATTAAGTCTGGATATAATGTTACCGGATTTGGAATAACCACAACGCTATCGGAATGATTTCTCCAATGTATAGCGTCATTTTCTGTCAAAGAAACCAAGCAAGCACATCGCTTAAAATATGTCAATGAGCTCCTGTAATATAAACCAGTAAGTTTTGCTTTAATACCATTATCCACATCTCCAATTTTCTTGGTTATAAAATCATAGGCATTGTGGAACTCTGCAATAACAGGGATGCCCTGAGCAGCTTTTAACACAATGCTAATAAGGAACTGCCAGTCTGATGCTAAAACTACCACTTGGGGGGAAAACTCTATAATTGTTTGCTGTAATGATACTTTTAGTTTCTGTTTTAAACTAAAGAATTTATGCAATCGAGTTAATACAGAATATTTTGCCAAAGTAAAAAAACGGCAATCCAAATCTATGAATTTAACATTCTGTTGGAGGACGTATGGCAAAGGATGCTGTCCTTGTTCATATGAAACAAGCATCACGTCATGACCTTGATTTGACAAATAATTCGCTTTATCAATTATGACCCTTTCTGCACCACCAACCAGAGCAAAAGATCTATGAATAATAAGAATATTCATTTTGTATAGTCTGATTTAAATTTCCATGGCATAAGCATTACCTCAGCTTTTCGGACTACCTCTCGTCCAAAAATTTTGACGAGAAATGCCCGACCTCGATAATAGGCCTTAGCTTTAGGAGAGAACCAAGAATTCTGATAGTGATGAATAGCATAGGTGTAAGGAGTAATCTCAACCTCACGAGAATCAAAAACTTTTGGAGAGAAGAAGGCGTCGTTAAACTCCAACACCTCTTTATGCATATCAAGTTTACGAATATTTAAGCTATCCTCTAAAGAGAGAACGCGGATTGGTTTAATTTGCTCTATCTGACGAATCATAATATCGGGTACCGTTTGAATATTTAAACTCCCATCTTCATTGATAAAGGGACGATCTTGATAATAATCCAAACATTTCTTGATCCAGTCACACCCTTTCTCTGCACCCATAATCGCAGCCTCAGGGGTCTGGGCTTTTTCAGCTCCCATAAAATATGGAAGATCAAGCAAATCATCGAAACTCTTCAACACCTCAACATCTGAATCCAAATAGACACCGCCATAATGGTATAAAGCATAAAAGCGGATATAGTCAGCAGCAAAAGCATATTTTTTCTTCTCAAAGGCCTGACGTACCCAGATAGAAGAGTTCAAATCAAAACGATTCGTATCCCAAAGCATCACCTCATAATCAGGTAAATACTTTTTCCATGTATCTAGACATTTGGCAATCTTTGCAGGATATGGGTCACCGCTCAGCCAACATAGATGTATTATTTTAGGTATCATACAATTATGAGATCTATATTAATATGGTCAA
>JAEEGJ010008212.1_pt1 | contig 28986 bp, 27 predicted proteins | sample 8958761 | NCBI WGS metagenome assembly JAEEGJ01 (sample SAMN16246546, study PRJNA631951) | gut metagenome | biome: gut microbiome; feature: rumen; material: RS-attached | host: Bos | place: Iran: Karaj | collected 2018-10
CGCCCTGCTGCATAAGACCTATCAGGATGCAGGCAAGTCGGGCAGCCCCGAGTGGAAGGCCGGTGAGCTCCGTACCTACAAGCTGAAGCCTTACGATGTCGATGTGGAAATCGAGGATAAGATTACTGCGGCCCAGAAAACCAATCTCCATATCGCCAATACCGGTAACGTCGATGAATATGTGCGTTTACTGATCATGGGTAACTGGTATGGTTGGAAGCCGGGAACGACCGCCGCCGATACCGTGGGTGTCGCGCCTAGCATCCTGGTTGGTTATAAGTATAAGGATGCCGAGGATGCCGCTGCACAGGGCGGTGGTGTCAATGACATGGTCCCTGCCTGGTTCCGTTCCGGTGACAATGGCGCGGATCCTTATGGAGCGTTTGATGACTCTTTCACTCTGGCAAGTCTGGGTGATAGAGACGGCAAGAGAAACGACTGGGCGGATGCCTCGGGTGGTTTCTACTATACGATGCCGATCGGCCCTGGTAAGGGTGCCGGCGTCGGCGCCGATGCCACTTCCGCAACGACGGATCTGTTCAAATCCTATACGGTCACGAACGTCCCGACCATCTATCTCCCTGTCGGAAATACCCGTGAACCGGCGGAGTTTGTCCATCTCGTGATGGAAATCGTCGTCCAGGCCATTGCCGTTCCGGCCGATGAGGATGGATGGTGGCTGAAGGCGTGGTATGAAGCTACCGGAGTTGAGAAACTCGATCCGGATGCGCCCAGGAATGCGAAGTATAAGACATTCTACACGAGTGGAGAGTATTCGCAGCAGAGTGGTGAATAACCAGAGACTGAGGAATCTTTATAAACAGCTATAATTGCAAATACTATGAAACGTACATTCAGATATATATTGTTTACTGTTGCTGCGCTGGTCCCGGTTCTGGCATCTGCGCAAAGCGGGACTGATCTGCCCGATCCGGATATTTACGATGGCTATAAACTGACTGGCGGCGTTGCCACCAAGAAGACCGTTGGCAATCCGGATTCGAATGGGCTTTATACGATTACGCTTGAAACCTTTGCAACAGGTACGACCACGATTATCAACAAGGCTATTCCTTCCGACATTGTTCTCGTACTGGACTATTCTTCGTCCATGTTGATGAGTGGTAGTGCTCAACCCAATTCTGCCAGTGCTACCAGGACGCGTCTTTATGATTTGAAGAATGCCGTCGGACAGTTCGTCAATATGATGAAAGAGAACAATGAAACGATTGGACTCTCTGGTGATGAAGGGAATAGGATTGCTTTCTTCCTTTATGCGGGCCAATTGTATGGCGATGATCAGCCTCAAACTGGAAACAACGGTATATTTTACGCTCGACATCTGGGTGAATTCCTGAATGTTGACGATTTGTCAGTGGAGGGTTGGGAAGAGCAGCACCCCGTTTGGACGAATGGAAATACCCAGTATAGGTTTTCTTCTTCCCGTGTCTTTTATGATGAGGATGATATTCTCTCTCCTTCCAGTCAGCGCACCGCTCCCAATAATGGCTATGGTGGTATTAGTAATTCTATTGATATGGGAGATGTCAACAAGAGTACTAATTCCGGTGCGGCCATGGAGGCGGCTCGTACTATGGTAAACGAGAGACTTGCTTCAACCAACCTGAATAATCGTAACTTGGTAGTCGTAATGTTTACGGATGGTGAGCCTAGTAGTGGTGATGGTTTTAATAATACTATTGCCAATGTCTGTATAAGCGCGGCCCATGACATCAAGGAAAGAGATGTTACCGTTTACACCATCGGCCTTGTCGAAGGCTCGGATGATACCAATCGGGTAAAGACTTATCTTGAGTATACTTCGTCAGACTTTTCGAAGTTTTTGCCTGAAGGAAACCCGAATAACCCGACCGCAATGCCTTCCGATCAGGCCACCTCGAATTTGTACCTTGATCGAAACGCTAACTACGGCCCCTATTGCTTTAAAGTCTCTGAGGATTATTCCCTCTCTGATATCTTCAAGACCATCGGTGAGGCATCTGCCGGTTCTGAGGCATCGATTCCGGGAGAGACCCAGGTTGTGGACTGTGTCTCCAACAGTTTCGAGGTGCCTAGTACCTTTACAGCATCCGATGTGGTTGTTTACACCCGTGCTGTCAGTGCGGACGGTACATCGTGGGGGCCGGCTGTTACCATGACTACGCAAGAGGTCAATCCCGGTAATGATCCGCCGATGACTGTCGAACAACCCGGCGAGGGCAAGATAGGCATTGCGTTGAAGGATGGAAAACTTACGGTCGTCGGCTTTGAATACAGTGGTGATGATAATTGGGTTGGCTGGCGTGATGAAAATACTTGCGCCGGTAAGGAACTCGTGATTGAATTCAAGATTGAGGCTAACCCGAATGCGACGGGCGGTGATGGTACGAATACCAATACGGCGGATTCCGGCGTGTATGTTCCTCAGTTTGACGACGAAGGTAATATCACTGGGTACTCGAATGTCAATAAATACGATGTCCCTCATAAGGACATTCCGATCAACCTTGTGATTAAGAAGAATGGTCTGCGGCACGGTGAGAGTGCGACCATCCAGATCTACATGTCTCATCAGAAGAATGTCGGCGGAAAGATTCAGTATCACGAGACGACCGGAAAGCCCCTGCCTGAGGCAACATTGCCCACCAGTCCCGATCAGGATCCCAATGACTTGGGTTGGGAAGACTTCACCAAGGTCATTCTTACCAATTTGGGTGAAGACGGTGCTGAAGTCACGAAGACTCTTCTCGCCCTGGATGCGACTTACGTCTATCTGCTGGCTGAAGATAACTGGGGATGGGCCTATGTGCTGGATGACAAGATGCTGAGTACGTCTGAGGTTGAAACGAATCCTTTCGTTTTCGACAATACCGAAAGGACGGACGCTCCCAAGCATGCTGAGGCCGTTTCCATCAACCATTTCGGAGACAATCCTCACGTTCAGAATGCCAAGAGCTCGAAGGTCAAGACCTTCACTTCCGGCCAGTAATTCAATACGGTTTTAGGGAAGCGGCCTCCGAGGGGGCCGCTTTCTCTTACATCCTTCAGCCTTTATCGACTATGAAGACTGGAAATTCTAACCTAATCTATGAATCGCCCCGCTTCAGGATCATCGTCCTGAAGTTGGAGAACCATTTCCTGGCGTCACAGACCGACTTGGAAGGGGCAACCTCTGAAAGCGTTGAGTATGAAGACTTTTAACCGTTTCATGCTCTGGGCCTTCTTGCCGTTCCTGCTCTCATGCGTCGCGAAGGAGCAGGAGGTTCGGCCTGATTCCGGAGGAATTGTCCTCACGGCCCGTTTCGTGGGGGATCCGGAGGTTAAGACTGTCCTGGACGCCGACTACGCCACCGTCCTCTGGATGCCTCATGAAACGATTTCGGTGTTCGGAGGCAAGGAGATGGCGAAGTTCACTTCCGACAATACGGAGAAGGCCGCCGTCGTGAAGTTCAGCGGCAAGCTGAACAACGGCGGGAGCGCTCCCTTGTATGGACTCTATCCCTATGACGCATCCGCCACGATCTCATCCGGCGTCATCACGACGAGCCTGTCCGATGCGCAGGAGGCGAAGGCCGGCTCTTTTGCCGACGGACAGTTCGTCGCCATCGGCAAGACGGGCAATTCTGACCTCGGTTTCTACAGCGTCTGCTCCGGCTTCCGCTTCATGCTGGACCGGAACGATATCCGGACCGTGACATTGCTCGCCAACGGTGGCGAACCGCTGGCGGGGAAGTTCTCCGTCGGCATCGACAAGAACGGGAAACCGACGGTAAAGAGCGTTGTCGACGGGACTTCCGAGGTCGTCCTTTCCGCTCCGGGCGGCAAGACTTTCAAGTCCGGCGTCTGGTACTATCTGGTCACCCTTCCGGCGGATTTGCAGAAGGGTTACACTCTTCTTTTCGAAGGGGACGGCGTCCGGGGTACCGTCCGCTCGTCGGCGGCTATTGCACTGAACCGCAACAAGTTCCGGTCGGCAAAATTGGGCTCCGACCGCGTGGACTACAAGACTGAAAGCGACTACGACATCGAGAATGCCGGCGTCCGCGCCTATCTGGAAAATGTCGATTATTCCAATGATCCGGACTACACCCGTTCCGAGGTCTCCAATTACTCCGGCTCCGACAAGCCTCAGCCCGTGAAACTGTCCTGGAAGGGGACGGCCAGAACCATCCGGATATCGACCTCTCCCGACCTCTCGGGCTCGTGGGATGTCGCGGCGCAGCAGTCTCCGGCATCGGTCTATAATCTGACGCCGGGTGTCCGCTACTTCTATTCCGTCCTTGCGGCGGACGGGAGCGTCCTCAGGGAGTCCTGCGTGATTCCGAAGGGACCGAACCGGATGATCAACGGACTGCTCAAGAACACCCGCGACCTCGGCGGCTGGAAGGCCGGCGACAGGACCGTCAAGTACGGCAAGATATACCGCGGCGCCAATCTGGATGATATCCAGCAGGATGCGTCCAAGATGGACATTGTCGTCAACCGGCTCGGTGTCGGTGTCGATCTGGACCTGCGGGGCCTGCCCCCGGGCTCCCAGGGCGGCAGCGGGGAGAAGAACCCTTGGAAAGCCACGGATCCGGTCATCTACAAGAACATCAAGCTCTGGCATTATTTTGTGCCGAGCGCCGACAGGAACCTGCAGGTTGATGTCTCTCCCGGAGAGACCGCCGACCAATACCAGTACGCCCTCCGCTGCATCGTCAACTGGCTGAAGGAAGGGAAGGTAGTGTACTTCCACTGCCACGGCGGAGCCGACCGCACGGGGACGCTCGCGTTCCTCATCGAAGGCCTCCTGGGTGTCTCGGAGAGCGATATGTCCAAGGATTTCGAGCTCACCACTTACTCGAACTCCATCCATCGGCGCAACGGCGACGGGGGATGGTTCTACAAGGGGATGGTGAAATACATCCGGACCTTCGCTCCCGGCAGGCCGATCCAGGAACAGGTGACCGCCTGGGCGAAGACCCGGCACTCCGATAAAGTGGATCCGCTGACGGATGCGGAAATCCAGGAATTGAAAGCGCTTTTGTTGGAGTAGAATTTTAGACAAAACTGCCGTTGCAGGGAGTTGTAGGCAGGATTTTTTTAAGGAATTCTTGCATTATTAAGAAAAGAATTATATATTTGCTACCTGAAGGATTATGCAATTCCAGATAGTTAACTTTCTATGCATATGAAAAAATTATTTCTTCTGATTGCTGCGGCCGCTTTCTTCGCGCCGGCAAGTCTCTTCGCTCAGGGGGAACCCGAGGTTACCGTGACCGAAGATGAGAACACTAAGACCATCGTGGAAAAGACCCCTACCGAAAAGGGCTATGTGGTCACTACCACCGTCATCGAGAAAAAATCCGTCTTCATGAATGGATTCTGGAGCAACTGGGAGCTCGATCTGGGCCTCGGTGCCGAAGCCTATATCGGTGAAAACGACTATAAGGTCAAGAACAAGCTCGACATGATCGCTTTCCCGGCCATCGACGCTTATCTGACCAAGTGGGCATCTCCGAGCTTCGGTCTCGGTTTCGGCGTTACGGGTGGTGCTTTCAAGGGACTGTATCAGGCCCGCACCAATTCCGGTTATCCTCTGGCTTATGTCCGTTTCAAGACCGATGAGCTTTATACCGGAGAGATCGCTCCCAAGTATGGGGATCGTACATACGAGAAACTCTCTGTTCAGAAAGGTAATTTCCTGAACGTCTATGCTCTCGCCCATGCCGACCTGATGAACATGTTCGGCGGCTACAAGCCGGATCGTTTCTACACGATCGACGCTTATGCCGGTGGTGGTGTCATCCTCGGTTTCTCCAAGGACGCCGTCAATCCCGCTCCGACCTTCAACGCCGGTTTGATCAACAAGTTCCGCCTCAACGAGCAGCTCAGCATCCTGCTGAATCTCCGCGGCGCCCTTGTCGGTGACAACTTCGACGGTGAGAGCGCTGAAAGCGAGCCTGATAAGGAGCACTACCTGAAGAACATCAAGATGGACGGCATGATCGGCGGCACCCTCGGTCTCGCCTGGAAGCTCGGCAAGGAATCCAGCAGATGGCGTATGGCCGAGCGCACCAGCGTGTACCAGTACGACAAGGACATCGTCGACAAGCTGATCCACGACACGGTCTATGTCAAGGAGCCCGTTCCGGCTTACAAGGATCCTGAGGTCTGGTTCCACATCAACTTCATCGTGGACCGCTGGGACATCTCCAAGAAGGAGCTCATCAACATCCACGCTGTGGCCGACCTGATCAAGAGCACCCCGAACACCAAGTACCTGGTTTGCGGTTACGCCGACAAGCAGACGGCTACTCCTCCGCACAACCTCATGCTTTCCCAGAACCGTGCTGACGCCGTGTACAACGCCCTCGTCAACGAGTTCGGCGTGAATCCGGACCAGCTGGTCAAGGACTACAAGGGCGGTGTCGACTACATGTTCTACAACATGAAGGAACTCAGCCGCTGCGTCATGATTACGTCGATCAAAGAGTAATTCATTGTAGGCGAATATGATTTAATTCCATCATAGCCGGGGTATTTGGCCTCGGCTATGATTGGATAAAAAAGGATACGAAAGGGCGATATGCAAGACTATTTTGTTCACGAGAGCAGTTACGTGGATGACGGTGTTGTCATTGGCCCTGGTACAAAGATCTGGCATTTCTGCCACGTCCAGAAAGGAGCCGTCATCGGCGCGAACTGTTCCCTTGGACAGAACGTGAATGTGGGCAATAATGTCCACATTGGCGACGGTGTCCGTATCCAAAACAACGTTTCCATCTACGAAGGCGTGGAAATTGAAGATAATGTCTTCTGTGGCCCGTCTTGCGTTTTCACGAATGTAACTACTCCGCGGGCGCACTTCCCGGTGCACGGGGTCTATGCGCGTACACGCGTGTGCGAAGGCGCATCGCTGGGCGCGAATTGCACGATAGTGTGCGGTCATACGGTAGGGCGCAGCGCGTTGATCGCTGCCGGAGCCGTCGTGACCAAGGATGTGAAAGATTACGCTTTGATGGCCGGCGTACCGGCCAGACAGATAGGGTGGGTGTGCGAGTGCGGCCGTCGCCTCGACGACAGTCTCGCTTGCCCGTGCGGTAGGAAGTACAGGCTGAACGGGGAAAACCTCGAGAAAGCCTAGGGTTAACAACCTGATTCATAAGTAGTTGTTCGCTTTGTCAATAGGGCGAGCAAAGGCGAAGCCATGCAGTTTAGAGATCTTAAGAAACAGTATCAGGTCCTCAAGGAGGACATGGACAAGGCCATTCTGGATGCCGTCGCGAGCGGAGCTTATATCATGGGGCCGCAGGTGAAGGAATTGGAAAAGCAGTTGGCCGAGTATGTGGGGGTGAAGCATTGTCTCACCTGCGCCAACGGCACGGACGCATTGACATTGGCCTTGAAGGCCTGGGGAATCGGCCCCGGCGATGCGGTGTTTGTGCCGGACTTCACGTTCTTTTCTTCGGCCGAGGTTGTCCCCCTGGAGGGCGCCGAGCCGGTGTTCGTGGACGTGTGCGAGGAAACCTTCAACCTGGACGCCGCGGACCTGGAAAGGGCGGTGAAGGCGGTTTTGGCCGAAGGGCGGCTGCGCCCGCGCGTGGCCGTCGCCGTGGACCTTTTCGGCCTTCCGGCGGACTACAAGGCCATCCGGGCCGTTGCCGATAAATACGGCCTCCTCATCCTCGAGGATGGAGCGCAGGGATTTGGCGGCAGCATCGACGGAAAGCGCGCGTGCTCTTTCGGCGACATCGCCACGACCTCCTTCTTCCCCGCCAAGCCGGTGGGTTGCTACGGAGACGGCGGTGCGGTTTTCACCGACAATGACGAATGGGCCGCGCTCATCGAGTCCTACCGTGTCCATGGCAAGGGCCAGTTCAAGTACGACAACGTACGCATCGGCATGAATTCCCGGCTGGATACGGTCCAGGCCGCGGTTCTGCAGGTGAAGTTGAAGGCTTTCGACGAGTATGAGCTCGGCGACATCAATCTCGCCGCTCTGCAATATACCCGGCGCCTGAAGGACATCGTCGCCACCCCGGTCATCCCGGAAGGCTTCCTTTCCAGCTGGGCGCAGTACACCGTCCGCCTGCAAGACAAGGCCCAGCGCGACGCCCTCCAGGCGGCCCTGAAGGCCGAGGACATCCCGTCGATGGTCTATTATCCGAAACCGATGCATTTGCAAACGGCGTTTGCTTCTTTGTCATTTCGAGCGAGGCCGCAGGCGGAGTCGAGAAATCTGTGCCCCGTGGCCACCAGCCTCTGCGACCGCGTTCTTTCGCTGCCGATGCATCCGTACCTGACGGCCGAGCAGATCGACACCGTCTGTAATGCAATCCGTAAAGCATTGTAAATGAAGCTTATCAAGCGCAAGAAACCGTGGGTTGACCTCCAGTACGACGGGCCGTGCCTCCCGAAGAACTATACGGAGCGGGGCGTTGAGACCGGGGCCAAGCTGGAGGAACAGCTGGTTGGCAATGTGGATCTTCAGAAGATTCACATGGCCACGAAGAAGATGAGCCTGGCGGAGGCTACGGCCTGGATGGACAAGAACCGCGACAAGTTTGACACGAGCACCTACATCGTGAACACCGATGACGGCAATGCGCTGGATACGCTGAAGGGTCATCATGCCCGCTTGATTGTCAATGAGATGGGCCTAACCCGCATCCGCCACTTGAATACCTTTTTGAACAAGGCGAACGAGAACCTGGTGGAGGGTGGATACCTTCTGTGCCATTCCCGTACATCGGGTCTGAAGCGGCAGATGATTCGACGCGCCCGTCCCGGATTCGGCGGAAAAGTATTTTATTTCTTCCACTATCTCTGGCACCGGATCTTCGCCCGGATGCGGTGGACCCGCTGGTTCTATATGTGGGTGACGAAGGGAAAGAACCGCAGTTACAGCCGGGTGGAACTGCTCGGACGCATGTACAGGGCCGGTTTCGAAGTCGTGGACGAGCGTTTCCACAATGGAGAGTTCTTTATCTTGGGCCAGAAGTACCGCAAGCCCATCTGGGACGATGATCCCACCTTCGGCGCCCTCGTCAAATTGAACCGGGTCGGATATAAAGGGGAAATGATCGGCGTGTACAAGTTCCGCACGATGTACCCCTACTCGGAATACCTCCAGCCCTATATCCTGGAGCACGAAGGCTTGCAGAAGGGCGGAAAATTCGCGCGCGACTATCGCGTCAATTACTGGGGACACAAGCTTCGCAGCACCTGGCTGGACGAGTTGCCCATGTTCATCAACGTCCTCAAAGGCCAGATGAAACTCGTGGGAGTGCGGCCGCTGAGCCGGCAGTACTTCGGCCTGTACACCCCGGAGATGCAGAAACTGCATGTCAGCGTAAAGCCGGGGCTCCTGCCCCCGTTCTATTACGACGAAAAGACCCCCGAGACCATCGAAGACGTCCAGGAATCGGAAAAGAGATACATCGAAGCCTATCACAAGCACCCCTTCGCCACCGACTGGCGGTATTTCTGGGGCACGGTAGGCAACATTTTGTTCAAGCATAAACGTTCACATTAAAAGATATGGCAGCAGAGAAAGCCTCCGTCCAGGAGGAAAAATGGGACATCGTCATCAAACCGAAAGACAGACTGTTTTCGGTTGATTTCAAGGAGCTTTGGAGATACAGGGACTTGTGCGCCCTGTTTGTCAAACGGAATATCATCACCCAGTATAAGCAGACGATTCTGGGCCCGGCCTGGTTCGTGATCCAGCCGGCTTTGACCGTCATCATGTACATGATCGTGTTCGGTGGTATTGCGGGAATCCCTACGGATGGCGTTCCCCGTCCGTTGTTCTATCTGGCGGGTACCTGTATGTGGCAGTATTTCGCCTCGTGTCTCAATAATACATCCAATACATTCGTCTCCAACTCGGGTATTTTCGGAAAAGTCTATTTCCCGAGACTGATTATGCCGGTGGCCTCGGTCATCAGCAATCTGCTCAGGCTGGCCATCCAGTTCGGTTTCTTCGTGATTGTGTATATTGTCTATACCCTGACCGACCCGACCTGTCACGCCCATCTTACCTGGTTTGCTTTGATGTTTCCGGTCCTCATTGCCATGATGGCAGGTCTTGCACTCGGCTTCGGTACCATCATCTCCTCGATGACCACCAAGTACCGTGACCTCCAGGTCCTCTTCTCTTTCCTGGTCCAGCTTTGGATGTATGCGACCCCTATCGTCTATCCTCTGAGCCAGACCGGAAGCAAGTTCTTCCTGGGCGTTCCCGTCCATACTTTCATGTGCCTGAATCCGGTCACCCCTGTTATCGAGACCTTCAAATATGGATTCCTCGGCTGTGGAGAGTTTGTCGGCTGGCGTTGGCTCATCTATAGCTTCGTCTTCATGTGCATCTTGCTGGGTGCCGGTATCGTGGTCTTCAACAAGGTGCAGAAGAGTTTCATGGATACGGTGTAGTTTTCCGTGGCGATTGAGAGTCCCGATGAAAGTATTCAGTTCGACAATACATCCGAGAAGGCTTTTCAGAGGAGTCTTTCGTTTCTTGTCGAATCTCCCGTTTCTTCTTTGTTGCAAGCTTCATCGTGTCGATGTCGTTATCGGACAGAATTCCTTCCTGAAAAGGTGCTCGGTGAAGACGAAAGACGGATACGGGAAACTCATCATCGGTGACAATTGTTCGATCAAGGACACGATCTTCCGGTATTATGATATGGGCGGGTCGATCGTCATAAACGATAAAGTGAGGATCAATGCCCGTCCGGAAGCGAAAACGCAACTGAGCGTGAAGGGAGAAACGAAGATCGAGATTGGCGAAAGATGCTTGCTGTCGAATACCATTGACATTGCTACGACGGATTGGCATTGCATCCTTGATGAACAGGGGGAGCGGACAAATCTGGATAAAGACGTATACATCGGGAGACACGTGTGGATTGGAAGAAAGGCGATGATAGGAAAAGGCGTCTCCATTCCGGAGAATTCTGTAATCGGAGCCGGCAGTGTCGTTACAAAGTCTTTTGATGAAGGCAATGTAATCATCGCGGGCAATCCTGCTAAAGTCAGAAAAGACCATGTCAATTGGAAATAATCAGGTCATCAAGGCGCTTAGGTGGCGTCTGTATCATGATTATCTTGAATTGAAAGTCTTTTTTATCCGAAGGAAGAAGACGATCCGATTCGGTTTCCTTGTCCAAGAATTGAGTCAATGGAAGACGGAGCGCCTTTATCAGGCCATGTTGAAGCATCCGAGATTCGAACCGGTTCTGTGCATTTCTCATAATGACTGGTATCCCGGCGCCGAGAAAGTGATGATGGATTACTGCCGCAGTCAAGGGTATGAGTATGTGATGCTTGATCCGGCCAAGACCTTTCGGCAGCAGATCAAATTGGATATGGTAACCCCTCAGAAACCCTATCGGGTTGAAATCCCCGCTGCTTTTCAACCCGACAATAATCGAGGTCTGCCATATGTAGTCATCCCTTATTATTTTGGAACGATAACAACCCCCTGGATCGTAAACCAAAGGCTCAATATTCTCTGCTGGAGGCAGTTTGTCGATAACGAGAGCTGTAAGCAGGCCTGGTCTGAGATGCATGCCTTGGGAGGATCGACCTATAGAGTCACCGGTTCGCCGATGATGGATGAGCTTCTGACTCCCAAAGAGAGCCTGCCGGATGTCTGGCCGGTCAGGGACGGAAGAAAACGGATCATTTATGCGCCGCATCACACGATAGCCGATATGCACAAGGAGGGGATTGGCTATTCCACCTTCCTGGAGCATTGTGATTTTATGCTTGAGATGCGGGATAAGTATCAAGATCGCGTATTCTTCATTTTCAAGCCTCATCCCGCCCTCCGGTTCCGATTGTACGAGTATTGGGGCAAAGAAAAGACGGAAGGTTATTTCGCCAGATGGGAGAAAGAAGGGTGCAGTCATGTTGAAGCCGGCAAATACATCTCTTTGTTCAAATACTCTGATGCGATGATCCATGATTGCGCCTCTTTCACCATAGAGTATTTGTATATGGATAAGCCTGTGATGTATTTGCTTCGGGACGGGCGTCATGAAGACAACATGATTCCGTATGCAAAGGAAGCGTTCGATTTACACTATAAAGGAAGATCTCAAAAGGACATCGAAAGCTTTATTTTGGATGTCATAAACGATGTGGATCCATTAAAGGAGAAGCGAATCCAATTCAAGGAAAAGAGTCTTCTTCCGCCCAATGGAAAATCCGCTTGTGAGAATATCATTGACTCGATTCTATGGGAATAAGACTGTTGGTCACATGGCACCTGTTTTATCAGTAATTGTTCCGGTATATAATTCGAAAGAGCATCTTTCCCGTTGTATCGACAGTATACTGAGCCAGAGTTTTTCGGACTTTGAACTCTTGCTGGTCGATGACGGCAGCAAGGATGGAAGCGGTGAGCTCTGTGATGCTTATTCCGAAAAGGACAGCCGCGTCCGCGTATTCCATAAAGAGAATGGAGGTGTCAGTTCGGCGAGAAATGTCGGAATAGAGAATGCCGATGGCCAATGGCTGACTTTCATCGACAGTGACGATTGGATTGAGGAGGATTTCTTCCAAGTTCCGTTTGATTCCGACGTGGATCTCCTCTATCAAAACCGCGTTTTTTCGGATGGGCAGCCGGATGGGTATTTCCCCGAGCAGGAAGTGAGAGACCGTGATTTTCTGGACTTTCTGGTAAAGAACGCCAATACCAATCTTTTCAAGATGTCGGTTTGCTTCTTTTTCCGGAACAGGATTGTCAAGGAGCATGGAATCAGATTTGTGGAGGGGGTCCGGCTCGGTGAAGACCGAGTGTTTATAATGGACTATTATAAGTTCTGCCGCTCAATCCGGATGGTGACGACTTCCCGTTATGTCTACAACGTGGCGGATCAATGGAAATCGAAGTATATCCTTCCGTGGAAAGACCTGGATCGACTGCTGGGATTGCTGATGGACAGGTATGAAGCCTTGCCTGTCAAATCCCCGGGAATCGTTTCGACGTTCAAGTTCCTGTTGTATCATGCCGATCCGAATGAAGAAGGATTGCGAAAACATCAGGCTCTGTCCAAGAACGTATTAAGATACAAAAAGGTCTTTCTTCCCGACAAAGGGTGGAAGAAGAAAGTGAAGTACTGTCTCTTGAAATTCCTTTCCAACTTTTAATGCCGTCGGTCTCTGTCATCATACCGGTTTTTAACACGGAGAAATACCTCGTCGCGTGTATCGAGAGTCTCCGGAGCCAAAGCTTCAAGGATTTTGAGGTTTTGCTAGTCGATGATGGAAGCACGGACGGAAGCGGAAGAATCTGTGATGAGTACTCAAAGACAGATGACCGGATCGTCGCCGTCCATAAAGAGAATGGAGGGGTCTGTTCCGCACGGAATGCCGGCCTGGATGCTGCCAGAGGAGAATTTGTTGTCTTTGTCGATGCGGACGATTGCTTGAATGAGTCCCATCTCGAGCATTTGATGGATTCCGATGCGGATCTGGTTCTGACAGGGATTCAGAAATTCGGTTCAAGTTCAGACTCTTGTGCTCCGGTGAAAAAGGAAAGTTTTGGAATAGCGGATTTGCCTCGCCATTGGAATACTCCTCCGGTCATGAACTATTTATATTGCTATCCTGTCGCCAAACGGTTTCGTACCAGTATTATCCGGGATAACAATATCCGTTTCTACGAGCCGCTGTTCTTCTCTGAAGACATGTGCTTCAATATGCGCTATATGTCCTTTGCCAAGTCGTTCACGGAATTGCCTTACGCGGATTACATGTATCGGCGCGACGAGGACATGGACAGGAATGAGAAGTATAAGATGTCGGCAGAACAATTGAGCTGCCATTATGAGTATCTTGACGCTTGTTTCGATCAGCTTTATAAGCAGATAGAACCGGATTCCCTTTCTTTTGTCCGTGACAATACCGTATTGAGATTGATGAGGAAGTTTGTCTCCTATCTCCTGCAAGACGGGATGACGCCAGGGGTTTTTGTCCGAAATATCAAGGAATTCCGAGAGAAAGAGTGGTCGGATTATATGATGGGCCTGTTGAACAGAAAGACAGAGAAGAGGGTGATGAGGGAGGCCGTCCGTTTTCCGTTTTTCACCTATTGGCTGGAGGTCCGGGCAGTAGGTGCAATCCGCCGCAGATCCCGTCACTCGAACTGAGCAAATAAACAAAAACATGTACAACAATAAAGTCGTTGTCTATACCTCCGGAACATTTGACATGTTCCACTCCAACCACCTCAAGATGATTGAATACGCCCGTGGTCTTGGCGATACCCTCATTGTGGGCGTCAGCACCGACGAGTTGGTGGCGAGCTACAAGAACCCGCCCATCATCCCCTTTGAGGAGCGGATTGCCATCATCAAGGCCCTCAAGTACCCGGACATCGTCATCCCGCAGCGGACGCTGGATCATACGGATGTCGTCAAAAAGCTGAACATCGACGTTTTCGTGGTCGGAGACGATTGGGTGGGGAAGTATGACTATCTGAAGGAACTCGGCGTGACCGTGTTCTATTTCCCGCGCGGAGAAGGCGCATCGACAACTGCCATCAAGAAGTCCATCCTCAAGCGCTATCAGGGAACCATCAAACAGATTGATCATCAACCTAACCCGGAGGTGGTGAAATGAAGAATGCGATTGTGACCGGGGCGACCCGTGGTATCGGCCTTGCGACGGCGGAGATGCTGTTGCAGGAGGGATACCATGTGACCGTGACTTATGCGAACAACGAGGATTCCGCGCAGTCTTGCGAAGAAAGGCTGAGCGCTGTAAGTGACGCCTTCGAGATTCTCCGTGTCGATCAGACCAGCAAGCAGGAGATGCATGACTTCGCCATGAAAATGCGGGAGAAGGGTCATATCGACTGTATCGTCTGCAATGCCGGAATGACTTCGAGAAAAGGCCTCCAGGAGATTGACGAGGAAGAATGGGAGCGCGTGATGCAGATGAATGTCAATAGCAACGTCTACCTGATTCGTGACCTGTTCGACTGCATTCCTCACGGTTCCCGGATTGTTTTTACCGGCTCTTTGATGGGCATTCTTCCGCACAGTGTCTCTTTGTCCTACGGCGTGACGAAAGCCGCCGTCCTGGCACTGGCCAAGAACCTGGTGAAGTTCTTCGAAGATACGGGAACGACCGTCAATGCCATCGCTCCGGGATTCGTAGAGACGGAGTGGCAGAAGAATAAGCCGCAGGAAATAAGGAATAACATTTATAACAAAACGGCCATCAAGCGTTTTGCGGATCCGAAGGAGATTGCCGATGCGGTAAAGTTCTGCATCAACAACGCTTTCGTGAACGGAAGCGTCATCGAGGTGAGCGGAGGTTATTGTTTTAAATGATTCCGTTTCCATTGATTTAACAGATAACTATTCTCAAGATTAAATATGTCAACAGCAATTGAATTCAACCACGTAGGTAAGCAATACAGATTGGGTCTTGTTTCCACCAAGACACTCTCTCATGACCTTGACCGTTGGTGGCAGACGACAGTTTTGAAGAAAGAGGATCCCTATCTGAAGATAGGTGAGGTCAATGACCGCTCCAAAGCTGGCGACAGTGAGTATGTCTGGGCCTTGCGCGACATCGATTTCAAGGTCGAACAAGGAGATGTGGTGGGTATTATCGGTAAAAACGGCGCCGGCAAAAGTACCTTGTTGAAACTCCTGTCCAAGGTGACCGGCCCGACTGTCGGCTCCATCCGCGCCCGTGGCCGTATCGGTGCCCTTCTTGAGGTCGGCACTGGATTCCATCCGGAGATGACGGGTCGTGAGAACATTTTTATGAATGGTGCCATCCTGGGTATGAGCAAAGCGGAGGTGGCCAGCAAGATTGATGAGATTATCGACTTCTCCGGTTGCGAGCGGTATATCGACACGCCCGTCAAGCGTTACTCCTCGGGAATGACGGTCCGTCTGGGATTCGCTGTCGCCGCTCACCTGGATCCGGAGATTCTTGTTGTCGATGAGGTTCTGGCTGTCGGAGATGCCGAGTTCCAGAAGAAGGCGATCGGTAAGATGAGAGAGGTCAGTATGGGAGGCGGCCGGACCGTCCTCTTCGTGAGCCATAACATGGCCAGTATCAGAAAATTGTGTAAGAACGGAATCTTGCTGGATAACGGACAGATTGCCTTCCAGGGGAATGTTTCCGATACCATCGCGACTTATCTGTCTTCTTCCGATTATGAGGATTTTGAAGGGCCTGCGACGCAAATCCATATTCTCAACAATTCCCTAAAGATTGATTCTTTCTCGGTCGAGAATGTGAAGAACGGAGTATTGAACTTCATCGGAAACGAAAGGAAGATCGTCGAATTCTCCATCATTGGAGTAACAGAGATCAATCTGAATGTTTCGCTTGAAGTGTTCCTTTACGATTCCAACGATATTATCGTGGCTACGTATTCCCCGACCCACTGGAATGGTAAGGTGGAGAAACTGGAGAGAGGTCCTTTTGAGATACGTGACGCCTTCGAATTGCCGGATACGCTGACGACAGGAGAGTATTCCATCTCCATCACTCTTTCCCAGATGAACATCGAGCATCTGGCCAGAATTGAAAAAGCCGCCCGGATCAAGGTCCAGGGATTTGCCAGCCCCATCACGGGGAGCGTCTTCTACCAGAGTTATTCCGGCAGTCTGATTCTTCGGGGTGTAGATGAAAAATAGCATGGTCACCATTGCTTCCACGACTTACAACATGGAAGCATTCATCGCTGAGGCGCTGGACAGTTGGCTGGCGCAGAAGACCTCGTTCCCCTTCGACATCCTCATTTCGGATGACGGCAGTACGGACGGGACTTGCGACGTCGTGAGACGCTATATGGAGAAGTATCCCAATATCAGACTGATCAGCACGGGACATATCGGGAAGATGCCCAATTTCATCCGCTCTCTGAAGGAATCCGAGGGCAAATACATCGCCCTCTGTGATGGCGACGATTATTGGATCGACCCGGAGAAGCTTCAGAAACAGGTCGACTTCATGGAGGCGCATCCGGATTTCTCCGAGTGCTTCACCAATTCCTATGTGCTGAATACGGAGACGGGAAAGAAGAAGATCGCAAAGACCCAGATTTGGGACGAGGCGGACACGGAAGGCCTGCTCAAGCATCGTGACAACGATAATGTGCAGATGTCGCCCGGGCATACATCCACTTTCCTTTACAGAAACCAGTATCTGGAGGACTATCCGGAATGGATGTACGGGGATGTCATGACGGATTTCCCGCTGTACATGCTGATGTCCAGATACGGGAAAGCGAAGTTCATCAATGAAATCACCAGCGTTTATCGCCATAGGCCCGACGGCGTTTCTTCCTTGAATTTTACCTTCGAGAAGAATGCCCGGAAGCGCATCGGCGTCTATCGCAACGTGAACCGTGATTTCAACTATAAGTACAAGAGAATCATCAATCCTATTATCGCGGATTATTACTTTGGTTTAGGAAAACGGCTCTATAAGACCGGCCGGAAAGGCGAAGGACTGAAGTCTGTGTTCCAGGCATTCTTTTTCGATCCGCGGGTCGTAATGCGAAGAGGTGTCAAATGAGTAAGATCCTTAAATTCCTGAAAGATCCATATTACGTGATCGGACATTATTTGATGAATCATTACCCTCATTTAATGTCGGACCGTTATTTCATAAAGGTTCTTTGGAAGGAGAGCATGGGGTATAAGATCGACCTCAACAATCCCCGGACATTCAACGAAAAGCTTCAGTGGCTGAAGCTTAATGCAAGGGATCCGCTGTATACGACCCTGGTGGACAAATACACCGCCAAGCAATGGGTTGCCGACAAGATAGGGGAACAGTATATCATTCCGAATCTTGCCGTCTATGACAGTGTCGATCAGATCGACCTCGACAAGCTTCCCGATAGATTTGTGTTAAAATGCAATCACGACTGCGGTAGTATCGTGATCTGCAAGGATAAGTCCTCGTTTGACCTGGAAGCGGCAAAGAGAAAGCTGGATGCCGCCTTGAAGCAGAATTACTATTGGAATTCCCGCGAATGGCCCTATAAGAATGTCAAGCCGAGGATCATCGCCGAGCCGTACTTGGAGGATGCGAGCGGTGAATTGCGTGATTATAAGGTCTATGCCTTTAACGGGGAGTGCGATTATCTGATGCTCTGTTTCGATCGGCAGAAAGGAGAGACCAAGTTCATTTATTTCGACAGGAACTGGGCCATTCAGAAGGAGTTGAGCAATCATGGACTCAAGTACGGCGATACGATTGAAGTTGAGAGACCTTACAATCTTGACTTGATTTTCGAGTTCGCAGAGAAACTGTCATCCGGATTCCCTTTTGTCCGAGTCGATTTCTATGAGACCAACCGTCAGCTGTTATTTGGCGAGATGACATTCTATCCCAGCGCAGGCTTTGACGGAAGAAGGAGAAAGGCCTTGGAGGACTACCTGAACAAACGGCTGGTCCTTCCGCAATAATAGAAAGAGAGTTTAAACAGAAATGAAGGCTAAAGACATATTGAAAGAGAGCATATATGCCCTTCGGAACCGAAAGGCATATCGCTTTTATTCTTCTCAGTTCAAGCGCTATCTGGAGCTGCATCATTTCGATGATGAAAAAGCTCCGGGAGAGGACGCCTACTTAGCGCTTTGGCATTCGCTCAGTAAGCACGTCGAACCCTACTCGTACCGTTTTTTCCGTCATTTCTGTGGAGATACGCCTCGCATTGTTCCCGAGGATATCGGCCATTCCGTCATCGAAGATGTCTTATGTCCCAGTTCATATCGGGCCGTTTATTCCGATAAGAACCTGTTCCCGTTGATCGTCGGGAAAGAGAATCTGCCCCGGATATTCTTTTATCGGATCAATGGAGGCGGTCTGCTGGATTCAGCGTATCGTCCGGTTGACAGAGATATCTTGTCTTATCTTGATTCTGTCGACAGCCTGATATTGAAGCCTTCTGTCCATACCAGCTCGGGGCAGGGGATAAAGAAGTTTACGAGAAAGGGAGATGGCTTTGTTTCTGTCGATAAGGGGCTTGCATTGACAAAAGAGTATCTGATGTCATACAATGACAATTTCTGTATTCAAGAGGCTGTTGAACAACACCCTTTCTTGAGTATGCTCTGCCCTTCGTCCGTGAATACGATTCGTATAAGCTTATATAAGTCCGTCAAGACTGATGAATCAATAGTGACTGCGTCGATTCTTCGGGTCGGAAAGGCTGGCAAATATGTCGATAACGCTCATTCCGGCGGATATTTTGCCGGTATCGACAAGAATACCGGAGAACTCAGTAAGTATGTCATGGATCAATATGGCAACAAGCTTGAGGAATGGAATGGGATAGACTATACGAAGGAGCCGTTGATGATTCCGAATTGGGACAAGGTATTGTCATTTGCCAGGACTATCGGGGACAAGATCCTTCATCATCGCTTGATTGCCTTGGATATTGCGCTGGATAAGAATGGGAATCCCGTCTTGATTGAATACAATGTGGGCCAGTTCAGTTATTGGCTTTTCATGTATACGAATCAGGAAGTCTTCGGTGAATACACCGATGAGGTCATCGACTATTGCAAGAAACAATATCCGAAACTCAAACGCAATTTCAAGAGAGACTTCGGCTATCTATTGAAGCCGTTCATCATCAAATAGCTTTCGTCTGGAAAGGAGCCTTCAACATGGACATACTCTGGCGGCGTTTGACGTTGCCAAGTTCTTTGCGGCCATTCTTGTCGTTGCCATCCATACCCATCCATTCCACGGGAATACGGATTATTGGTTTACCGGCATCTGCCGGATTGCCGTTCCTTTCTTTTTCGCTTCTTCCAGCTTTTTCTTCTGGCGGAATCCGAACCGTGACATCAAGAAGTATTTAAAGAGGCTGCTGGAGCTTTATGCCGTATGGTTTGTCCTGGAATTGCCCTATGTCCTGCGACGGTTTTTCCTGTCCAGTGAACTGTCCCGTACCGAACAGGTTTATGACTTTATAAGCCATCTGTTTCTGGGTAATACCTTTTATGTTTCCTGGTATCTCATGGCAAGTATCATTGCGATGGGTATCATCTTCTTCCTTTCCAAGAAGCTGAATAATACGCAACTCTTCCTTGTCGCCGGTTGTTTTTACATAGTATGCCTGCTTTCATCGAGCTACTATTATCTTACAATGGCCATCCCGCATCCATGGATTCAACATGCCGTGTCAAAAGGAATCAGTCTTGAGAATTCTTTTTTCGCCGCTTTGATTTACATGGTTATCGGAAAAGTATTGGCGGAGAATGTCGAGGTCGTTTCAAAAGCCAGTCGGAACACGGTGTGTTGGTGTTACGCGGCTGTCGCTTTGCTCGGCATGCTGGAGATTGGTTTCATGGCCGACTATGTCCGTTTTTCGGATGCGTATGTTTCATTGCCCTTGATTACTTTCTTCCTGCTGGCCTTTCTTTTGAAGCTTGATGTGAAAATCCCCGCGGAACTGTCCCGTACGCTTCGGGAGACATCGATTCTCGTGTATCTGCTTCACGCGGTCGTTCAAAGCATACTCCCGCTCATCGGCATGGGCTACCATGGGAAAAAGGCGTTTATCATTGTATTATTGTTCAGCATTTTACTCTCGTTGCTTATCATACTCCTCTCTAAAAAGATTCGGGTTTTTAAACTACTGTATTGATCAGAATGGACGCATCTACCAATAATCGAATTCTCATCATCGGCGGCGGAGCAATCGCCGACTCAACGCATATTCCCGCGGCAAAGGCACTTGTCGGCGCCGATCATATCATCCTCGCGGAGCTCAATCCGGCTCAGAGAGAGAAGCTTACGGAAAAGCATGGTCTTGTCCATACGGTATCGGACTATCATGAGGCTTTGCCGGAATGTGATGTCTGCATCATCTGCACTCCTCCCCATGTAAGGAATGCCATCCTCAAGGATTGCATCGCGGCAGGGAAGCATGTGCTGTGCGAGAAGCCGCTTTCTCCTTCCAGCGCGGAAACGAAGGCTATCCTTACGGCCGCCCCTGAGAATCTGACAATCGGCATGTGCCACACCTATCGCTTCTATCCTTCCCGGAAAGAGGCGCGTGAGATGGTCAAGAGTGGTTTCTTCGGGGACAGTCCCGTCGTCACCATCAACGAAGGCCTTCCTTCCAACTGGCCGACCGTTTCCGGTTACTGCTTCAAGAAGGAACTGGTTCCCGGCGGCGCGCTGTACGATAACGGGATCCATTCCCTGGACTTCCTCCTCTGGTGCTTCGGTGAGCCGAAAGAGATTGTTTATCAGGATGATGCGATGGGCGGACTGGAGAGCAACCTCACAATTGACTTCCAGTTTGACAAGGCCAAGGCATCCTATAAACTGAGCCGCACCCGGGAACTGTCCAACACCATCGTCATCGAGGGCAACGGCCATCGGGTCGAACTGGGCATCTTTGAAACCCGCAAGATGAAGGTCGACGGCGTGGGAAAGATCTGCCAGGAGAGAATGAGAGATCTGGGCAAGGCCCAGCTGAAGAATTTCCTCGATGCCATCGACGGGAACGCGGAACTGTCCTGCTCCGTATCGGATGGCCTTGCAGTCATCGAAACCCTCGAGCGCTGCTATGCGCAGAAGAAGGTCAATCCGGTCGAGAAGCATCCCTTGGGCGGATTCGAAGGAAAGACGGTATTCGTCACGGGTGGCACCGGTTTCATCGGCAGTCACTTGATTGAGCAGTTGGTCCTCCACGAAGGCGCCCACGTGCGCGCCCTGGTCCATAACTGGGGCAAGGCCGCTTATATCAGCCGTTTTGACGTCGAGTTTGTCCAGGCCGACATCCTCGATCAGTCGGCGATGGAGAAGGCGATGGAAGGCTGCGATTACGTTTTCCATCTGGCCATCGTCGGCGGAGCGGAAACCAGCGTCAAGGCCACGGAAACCATCCTCGGAGCAGCCAAGAAATGCGGAGTCAAGTACATCGTGCAGACGAGCAGCGTGGTTGTCCATGGGGAAACGGTCCCTGAAGGCCTGAACGCCGATTCGCCTCTGATTAGTTACGATGAACCCTACGCCTTGAGCAAATACGAGTCCGAGAAACGTTTCTGGGAATTGCTGGACGACTACGGCCTTCACGGAAGCATTGTCCGTCCGACCTATGTCTGGGGACCGTACTCGATGTGGTACACGATCTATCCCGTCGAGCTGATGAGCAAGGGCGAATTTGTCTGGGCGGATAACGGAAACGGCATCTGCAACGCTGTCTATGTGGGCAACGTGGTGGACCTGAGCCTCTTATGCTGCCAGAATCCGGCGGCCGACCATCAGGCTTTCATCGTGACGGACGACGAGAAACTGACTTGGAAGGAGTTCTATGGACATTATCTGGATGTGCTGGGCATGACGCCGGAGCAGTTCCCGTCCGTGCCTTTGAAGGACGGTTTCGACCGCAAATGGAGGAAGGCCGCCAAGGCTTTCCTGACGAAGCACATGAAGTCGCTGATGGACAAGTATCAGGCACTGGCTCCGACTGCTCCCAAACGGGCGAAATTGCAATATAAGGCTCCTCGTAAAGTGCTTCGCCTGACATTGAAACAGATCATGAAGAAGCTGCCGGAGATGAACGCCACGTCCATGGCCATCTACAGCCAGCAGTCTCAGATCGATGTCAGGAAGAACAAGGAGTTGCTGGGCTTTGTTCCCCGCTATTCTGTCGAGAAGGGTATGAAAATTACCTGCGACTGGCTTCGTTGGAGCGATTTGAACACTAAGAAATCATAGCTTATGGCTTTGCGCCTTTCCATCATCATACCCTTCTACAACGTCGAGCGGTTCATCTCCGAGTGTCTCGATTCGGTCTTCGATCAGGATATCCCTCTCTCCGATTATGAGGTGATCTGCGTGAATGACGGCAGTCCGGACCACTCCAGGGACATCGTCCTGCAGTACATGGAGCGTTTTCCGAACCTCCGTCTGATCGAGCACGAGAAGAACAAAAAGCTCGGCGCTGCCCGCAACACGGGCCGTACCATCGCTCAGGGCCGGTACATCTGGAATGTGGATTCCGATGACAAGATTGTTCCCAACTGTCTGTCCGGAATGCTGAAGATCTGTGAGGAGAACGACTTGGACGTTCTCGAATTCGGGGCAATCCAGTTCAGCCAGACCAAGCAGAAAGAGCTTCCCCACGTCCCTTCAACCTCGGGTGTTGAGGTGGGAGTGGAGTATCTGGATCGCTTGAACGCCTATCAGGTGTCGCGGATGTGCCCCGTCTGGAACAAGATGATACGCCGGGATTTCCTGGAAGAGAACGGAATCTTCTCGCCGGAAATCAATATGGGCGAGGACATTCCCTATTCGTTCCGGATCCTGACGCTTGCGAAACGGTTTTCCGTCGTCTCGGACAGTTACTACCTTTACAGGGTCAATGATGATTCCTTGACAGGCAGCAACTGGAGACCTACGCCGGAAGTGCTGTATGAGAAGTGCTTCGTCAATCCGAAAATGGTCTATGACGTAGCGCAGAAAGTCCCTGCCGACCATCCTTCCGCCCGAAGCTCTTTCCTCCAGTCGGCCAAATATACTCTGGACCTGTTCCCGAAGTATTTGAAGGAGATGTCGGCTGAGAATCAGGCACGTTTCAAGACTTTGTGCCGGAAGTCTTTCTTCAAGAACCGGTATGTTTTCACGCTGATGGGACAGAGGCGGTCCGCCCGTTTCTGCCTTTGGCTGGCCGGCCTGAGAAAAACGCTGTAACAGATGAACATCTTACTTGTGACATTGTATTCGCTGGAGCGCAACACGTCCGTTGCGATCAGCAATATCAATATAACGAAAGGACTCCTTGCGTTAGGACATCGTGTCACATGGGTGATGCCTCATTGGGCGCAGTGCGAAACGGAGTTCGACGCCTCCCAGGTGCAGATTGTCCGCGTTCCGGGAAAAGACGGAAAGCGGGATGCCGGTTTTCTTTGGAACAGGCTTCATTCGCATTTCTACATGCTGGATTTCACGCGTCCATACCTGCGCCAGGTCCGGAAAACCCACGTCCCCGACGAGTTCTACGACATCGTCATTTCCACATCCGATCCCAAGACATCCCATGTCTTCACGGCGCGTCTTCTCCGGCACGTAAAATATGGCCGATGGATTCAGCACTGGGGGGATCCTTTGCTGGGGGATATCACTCGCAATTTCTGGTGGCCCAAGTGGTGCATCAAATTCTATGAGTGGACGATTCTCCGGAAGGCCGACAAGATTGTCTATGTGACTCCTTTCACCGCCGGAACGCAGCAGAAAGAGTATCCGAAGATGGAGGACAAGATTGCCTTCATTCCGCTTCCTGCGGATATGCACGCTACGAAGACCACGTCTCTGCCCGATCAGCTGCGAATCGCCTATCTGGGCGATTACAACCCGGCATTCCGCAATCTGAGGCCCTTGTACAACGCTTGTTCCAAGATGGACGGCGTATCTCTGACCATTGCCGGTCATGGCCCCGGATACCGGTCCTTGCCGAATATCAAGGTTTTACCCCGTATCCCGCAGGACCAGGCCTTGGCCATCGAGAATGATTCGGACGTGATCTTCTGCGTATGCAACAAGTTCGGGACGCAGATCCCGGGAAAGATCCTGTACAAGTCCTCTTCCGACAAGCATATCCTTGTCGCGGTGGAGAAGGAATCGCACGACGAGATGTGCAAGTATCTGGAATCGTATAACCGTTTTGTGGTCTGTGACAACACCCCGGAATCCATTTCCGAGGCCCTGCAGTCCTTGCGCGGCAAACCCCATGATTATGTAACTCCGGAGCGGCTGCTGCCCGTCAACATCGCCCGGGAGATCCTTCAATAATGCTTTACAAAGTACTGTATTACGGGTTCGCCCGTTTCCTTCCCAAATCCACGGCCCCCGTCCTGGGCAAACTGTCCATGCGGATCCGCCGGGCTGTCTGCCGGCATATGTTCCGGAAGGACGAGACGCATCAATGCCGGAAACTGGTCGTGGAGCGAGGTGCCTATTTCGGCAGCGGGAAGAACTTCACCGTCGGGGACGAGGTCGGTATCGGCAAGAACTTCAAATCCCTCAACCGGATTGTCACCATCGACGATTATCTGATGATGGGGGAGGACGTTCTCTTCCTGGGCGGCGGACACGAGTTTGAGCGGACCGATATCCCCATGGGACATCAGGGAAGCCAGACTTCCACGCCGTTGCACATCGCCGGCGATGTCTGGATCGGAGCCCGCGCCATCATCCTGCCCGGCTGCCGCCGGATCGGCCATGGCGCCATCATCGGTGCCGGCGCCGTCGTCACGAAGGATGTCCCCGACTGGGCCGTCGTCGGCGGTAATCCGGCGGTAATCATCAAGTCAAGAAAACCCGAATGATACTGTCCATCATAACCATTAACCGCAACAACGCCGACGGGCTGGAGAAGACGATGCGCAGCGTCGCCGCCCAGACTTTCGGAGACTTCGAATATGTTGTCATCGACGGCGCCAGCACGGACAAGAGCGTGGAAGTGATCCGTTCCTTTGAAGCTTCTTTCGGCGGCCGTCTGAAATGGGTCTCCGAACCGGACAAGGGCATTTACAATGCGATGAACAAGGGAATCGGAATGGCCTCGGGAGACTATCTCCAGTTTCTCAACAGCGGAGACTGCCTGACCGCGGAGGACGTCACGGTGCGGATGACGGAAGCATTGAAGGCCAACGAATATCCCTCCATCCTATACGGCAATATGCTTAAGGATATGCCGGACGGAATTGTGATGAGGGACAAAGGCTTTGCGGGAGGTCCCGTCTCGTTCCTCGGCTTCTATACCGGCTCGCTGAACCATCCTTCCACCTATATCAGAAAGAGCCTTTTCGAGAAATATGGCCGCTACGATGAGAATCTGAAGATTGTATCGGACTGGAAATGGTTCGTCCAAGCCGTCATTTTCGGAGGGGAGAAGCCGGCGTATGCCGACATCGATGTCACCCTGTTCGACATGAACGGCATCAGCGAAAAGAACAAGGCGCTGGACAGAACCGAGCGTCGGCGGGTTCTGAACGAATTGATTCCTTCGTCCATCTTGGCCGATTACGATCGCTGGGCCTTGCCCATCAGCCGGATGAAGCGGCTCGAAAGACATCCTAGGGCAAACAGGATTGTGACGGTTCTGGAGCGTATCCTTTTCAAGATGGAGAAAAGGCGGAACAAGAAAAGAGGGGAATACGTCCATTGACGTTTTTTCGTAAATTTGTAAGATGAGATTCTCGGTCGTCATACCGCTTTATAACAAGGCTCCTTATGTCAGGAAGGCCCTGCGAAGCGTTTTCGACCAGACGTACCGGGATTTTGAGCTGATCGTCGTGGATGACGGAAGTACGGACGATTCGCTTGCCAAGGCCAAGGAGTCGCTCGACGGTTCCGGCATTGACCATCAGTTGATCCATCAGGACAATGCGGGTGTCGGCACTACGCGGAACAACGGTGTAGCTGCCTCTCGCGGTGATTTCATCTGTTTCCTGGATGCCGATGACTGGTGGAAGCCGACCTTCCTCGAGCGGATGGACTGGCTCATCAGGGAGTATCCCGATGCCGGAATCTACGGGGTGAATTACTACATCATCAGCCGCGGGAAACAGCGTGTCGCCCTTCATATTCCTTCCACGGGATATATCAACTATTGCGACTGCTACCGGAAACTGCAGATGCCATTGACCTCGATCAGTGTCGCCATCCCTCGGGACGTCTTTCAGCGTATGGGCGGTTTCAAACCGCATCTGAAACTTGGAGAGGATTTCGACCTTTGGATCCGGATTGCCCTGGCCCGGAAAGTCGCTTATCTGGATGAGCCTTTGGCCTATTACTTCCAGGATTCAAATCCGGTATGGAGAGGCACGGGGCATTTGACCGATCCCAAGGCGCACATGCTTTGGAACCTTGGTTATCTGGAGCCGGAAGAGAAGACCAATCCGGACTATAAGCGCCTTATTGACGAACTCCGTATCTATGGACTTCTTTCCTATCTCCTCTCCGACAAGTATCGTGCGGCGGCCAAGGCGGAACTCGCCAAGGTGGATTGGAAAAAGCAGCCGGTCGATGTGCGGGTGAGATACAATCTTCCCGTGCCCGTTCTGAAATTCCGGAGAACGCTCAAAAAGTACGGCTCCCGTATCAAGCAGATGATAATCAAGCACGTATGATACCGAAAAAGATACATTACTGTTGGTTCGGCCGCGGGCCGATGCCTCCGACGGCACTGAAGTGCATCGAGTCCTGGCATCGGTATATGCCGGATTACGAGTATGTGTTATGGAATGAAGACAACTTTGACGTAAATAGTTTCAGTTACGCGAAAGAAGCGTATGAATCCGGGAAGTATGCCTTTGTCAGCGATGTGGCGAGACTCAAGGCGCTGAAGGATTTCGGAGGAATCTATTTTGATGTTGACTTTGAGGTCTTTAAATCCTTTGATGATCTGCTTTCTTTTAAGGCGTTTGCAGGATTCGAAGGAAGCAAGCATAATCCCGTCATGATGGGAGTGATTGCCAGCGAGCCGAACGGAGAGTGGGTTGACGAGCAATTACTACTTTATAAGGACCGTCATTTTTTGATTGACGGCAAGATGGATTTGACGACGAACGTTAAGTTCATTTCCGGAGAGATGCAGAAGAAAGGCTTTATTCCCAATGGAGAAGAGCAGGATTATAAGGATCTTCACATTTTTCCGGTCGAGTATTTCTGCCCTAGGCTTACGACGGGAGAGTATAGGAGAACGGACAACACCTACTGCAGGCATAAAGGAGGAAACTCCTCCTGGGCGGAGGAGTCTTTTAAGAGTCGATTATTGAGGCTTTTTAAGCCTTCATTTCGGACTAAACTCATTTTGATTAAACGTAAATTACTGGGATAAACAAGATGGTTCCATTCTTACCGAAAACAATAGCGAATCGGGCTATCGCAATCTATGTGACTTCGCTCTGCCTGGTGTCCTTCTTCTTCATGGAGTATCGGATGCTGTGGGGATATGTTGTGCTGGGCGTAGCCTGTGTACTGGGATTCTTTGTGTTTACCAATCATTGGAGTGAGGGCTGGCGGAGGTTTTCCGAGAAGAGATATCTCAAGTATCTCTTCTGGACCGCTCTAGGACTCAGGCTTGTGTGGGTTTTCGTGTCGTATTATTACTACACTGCGATGACCGGGCAGCCTTTCGAATTTGGTGCTGCGGATTCGATCAGTTATCACGATGAGGCTGTTTGGCTGGCGGGTTCGGACTGGCCGTTCGTGTTGGATTACTATTTCGGTGGAGGCGGCGTTTCTGATGTGGGCTATCCGCTGCTCCTGACCATCCTCTACAAGGTAATCGGCCCCAACATTATCATCCCCCGCGTCCTCAAGGCTTTTCTCAGTGCTTATACCTGTGTGCTACTGTATCGTCTTTCCAAGCGGACCTTTGGAGAAGAAGTCGCCCGGATCGTCGGAATCATGAGCGCCTTGATGCTGAATCTGATAATTTATTGCGGATATCATCTGAAAGAGACGGAGATGCTGTTCCTGGAGGTTGCCTTCCTGGAGCGGGCAGACTATTTGTTCCGGAGTCATAAATCCACTTTCTGGAATATCTTTCTTCCTTCCATGTTGGCGATAAGCCTGTTCTTCTTCCGAACTGTGCTCGCGACGGTCGCCATTTTCTCGTTGGTGACGGCGATTCTGTTTATGAATACACCTTCGATGAAGCGAGGGTGGAAAAGAGTAACCCTGATCTGTTGGGGACTCGCTTGCCTGCTGGTTCTTAGCGGTGGCACCATCATGACAGAGGTTGAGGGGTATTGGGAACGGAAAGAAGAGAACCTGGTGAAAAAGCGTCAGGAGCAGACGATGCGAGGCAACCAATGGGCACAATATGCGACTGGTTCGGTGATGGCACCAATGGTGTTGGTCCTTCCGTTTTCAACGATGGTCGATGTCGCCGAACAGTATGGCCAGCAAGAGAAGAGTGGCGGTAATTATATCCGTAATTTCATGGGCTTTTTCGCCTTTTTGGGTATTTATGAG
>JAEEGJ010008215.1_pt1 | contig 28976 bp, 20 predicted proteins | sample 8958761 | NCBI WGS metagenome assembly JAEEGJ01 (sample SAMN16246546, study PRJNA631951) | gut metagenome | biome: gut microbiome; feature: rumen; material: RS-attached | host: Bos | place: Iran: Karaj | collected 2018-10
TTTTTTCGTACCTTTGCACCCGAAAAGCCGTGCCTGCTATTATGGGACCCACGCGCCCTGATAGTTAAATGGATATAACAAGGCTCTCCTAAAGCTTAGTTCCGAGTTCGATTCTCGGTCGGGGTACCAGGTTTAAAAGCGGGGTTTGCAGGCACAAGAAAGATAAAGCATGAATGACACAAGACGAGAAATGGCAAGTGTAGTATGAAGGAGTTGCTGAATAAGATCTATTATAGTTTTTATAAATGTGAGGAGTTCTTTTTTCCTTATGGCAGAAAGGGCGGTTATTCTAGTGTGGTAATGATTGAGATGCTGGCCTCGTACCAATTTGGGATTGCGTCTGCATTTTCTGCAGTTACAAGTCTCTTATACCTCACCTTTATCCGAAGGCCATTCGACTACTATTTCTTAATTCCTATCCTGACGGCTATTATAGGATTTTGCATTTTAGATTACTTTACAAAGAAAAAGGTCTGGAAAGAACCAAATGAAGAGATTATTGCCCTCTATAAAGAAAAAGGTATTGACGCAATCAATTGGTTTTTGATAGGAATAATTGTTTGGCTGTTATCAAAGCTTTACATTGTTGGAGGGATAATCCTATTAATCTTGTGTTTTAACAGAATATGACGATGCAACGGTTTGTATTTCTCACAATAGGGACAGTCCCCATTGTGAGACGGAGTCCAATAATGGCATTACAAAACTGCCGCGTGTTTTAGTTAGTTTTTGATGGCTTTGTTGATAAAGTCGTTGATGGTAGTACCTGTAGTTGCTACGAAAGCAGCTACCCGTGAATGCAACTCTGACGACATTCGCAGGTTCAGTCTTCCACTATATGGCTTTGCAGGCCACATTTAAACAACTCAGTCTTGTCGTATTTTCTGAAGCATCTCGCGGGCTTGGGCGACCATCTCGGAGAGCTGGGGCGTAGGGTTCTCCACCTCGGCGGCACGGTCGAGGAACTGCTGGTAGTAGGTGCGGGCCTGTTCATCATCCTTGAGGATGTAGGCGTAGGCATTGGCAATGTTGAAATAGGTGGCGACGGAGGTGGGATTATAGGTGAGATGCTCCTTCCAAGCGGTGACGGCCTCAGGATAGTGCTGCGTCAGATAGTAGCCTTCGCCCTGAGAGAGTGTAATAGCCTTCATGATGGTAGTATCTGGACGCAAGAGTTCCTTGGCGAGATTCAGATAGTTCAGTCCCTCAGGATACCGCTTGGTATCAACGCAGACCACACCAAGACGATAGGCACAGCCCGCGTGCTGCATGCCGCTGATGAGGAAGGCCAACTGAAGATATTTGTAGGCACGTTCGAGGCTGTCGAGCTGCGAGCAACACATGCCGGCGGAGTAAAGGGTGTTGAAGGTGGAATCACCCTGCTCAAGCAGCCGGTCGTACAACTTGCCAGCTGCCTTGAAGTCGCGATTCATAAACCACGCATCAGCCAACGCCCTGTTCACCAGGATATTCGTAGAGTCTTTCAGCGAGTATTTCATTCCACAGATAACGCCCTTCTCTGGCTGATTGGCTTTGGCATAAGCAAGCGTGAGTCCTGCCACCACCTCGCCATCCATAGGGAATCGATTCACCAGCTGGCCAGCCCAATAGATAAAGGAATCATTATCGCCCTGCTTCTGATAACTATAGGCGAGTTGTCGGAAAGCATCGTGGGAAAGACTGTCCTCAGGCATGTTCTTCAGCAGTTCTGCTGTTTGGCGATAATTGGCACGCTTGTAATAGCAGTCAGCCAACTTCAGGCGGACATCACGGGGAATCTTGTCCTCAGGCACATATTGACGGAACTCGGCATCCATCACGTCGATGCCCTCCATTGAGAATCGCACGCTATCTTGGGCTTCTGCGATGGCGTAAGCCCGTTGGTAGCACTTCAGCGCCTCGTAAGTATTGTACTGCTGCATGCAACTGTCGCCTGCCTGCACATAGATCTGCAAGGAGTCACCCCCCTCGCCCTGAGCCGGTAGAACCATCAACAGGGCGAGGGTGATCATTGAAAATAGTCTTTTCATTATTATGACTTCTTAAGAGTGATGATGACCACGCCTTCCTTGGCCTTTTCACCATACTTCTCGACGGCCTCCTGACCATCCTGCATATAGAAGCGTTCGATGGTCTTGGGATTGATTGAATACACCTTCTTACCATCCATGATTTGACCATCAACGATGAAAAGAGGACGTACAACCCTGGATTTCTCCATCTCGACATCCATTTCGACGATCGACCCGTCCTCTTCGCATATATGGTCTTCCCTAGCCTCTCTAACGCCATCGAAACGGAAACTTAAGGGGACGGTGTACTTGACGCGAACGAGCTCACCATTCTGCTTGCCAGGTTTCCACTTCGGCATAGCGTTAATGACACGCAGGGCCTCAGCATCAAGCATGGGATCGACGGACTTCACGACTCTCGCATTCGAAACGCTTCCATCCTTCTCCACAACGAAAGTAGCAATGACACGCCCCTGAATGCCAGCCTTCTCTGCTTCTTCAGGATACTGGACATTCTGGTTCAGGAATTCAAGAAGAGCCTGAGCGCCACCAGGATACTGAGGCATTTCTTCCACTACGTCGAAGACATCGCCTTGAACAGGTTCGAATGTCCCCTCAGCAGTAGGGGCTTCAGGCGTTTCAGCCTTCGTTTCGTCTGTTTCCACAACCTGGAGGACAGTCCTATTATCCCCCATTTTGATGGTCGTATTTTTCCTGCCTTTCTTCGTTATCTGCTTCTGGGGGCCATCGTAACGGACATCGACCACTTTCTCGGCATTGACGGCGAGGGCTACGGCGACGATGGGAATGAGAGCCAGCAGTTTCAGGAGACTGCGGCGACTGGATTTTGTATGTAACATCATATTGATTCGGTTTTTGAGGGTACTGTGACTGATGCCGTTGACAAGGGAGTACCCGCCGATGCCTGCGGCTTTTGTGATTAACAGGTATTGATATTGACGCGCATTGATCCCTTGAGAGAGTACTGCACCGTCGGCCTCGTATTCGTGGATGGCCCTGAGGTCAGAGCGCAGCATCCACATGGCGGGATTGAACCACTGGAGGGCGGTGAGGGTGTCGACGAGGAGCAGGTCCCACGAGTGATGGAGCCGGATGTGTCCCCGTTCATGAGCGAGAATAGCTGCATCGTTGGTTTCGTAGTCACTACGGTTCATGACGATGTAGTGCATCCAGCTGAAGGGCGACAGCACTGCGTTACCGGTCACGCAGATGATGGTGCCATCGGCCTGGAGATGCTGCTCGCTATGCTTGATAAGACGGATGATTCTGAACAACGACCAGAGGGTATGAGACAGCGTGAGTGCCACACCTATTATAAATAGTATAGGCAAGACAATCTGCCATAAGGACATTGTTGGTTGTTCGACTGCCGCTTCGGCTTGCCAGGCACCTACTGCCACGTGTGCTGTCCGTTGTACCGTCATCGTCTCGTGGATGGTAATCACACCGAGAGGAAGGACGTAGGAGGCAACTGCCGTCAGCAGAAGCACGATGCGGTTCACACGATGGAACGTCTCACGGGCGAGCATCAGGCGGTAGAACATGTAGAATACCGCGATGAGCACAGCCACCTTCAGGTCGTAAATTAAGAAATCAACCATAATCTTCTTGTCTGTTTGACGACAACTTAGACAACAAAGACAACATTTGTTTTGATGGCATGCCATCATTAAGTTGTTATAGTTGTCATAGTTGTTTTTTTATCATTTTTGTCGTTCTATCTGGTCTATGAGCTCACGGAGTTCTTCGACGCTGATCTTCTCTTCCTTGACGAAGGAGGAGACAGCCGAGAGGTAGGAGTCGTTGAAGTAGTTCTTGATGACGCCAGCGATGGACTTGCGACCATACTCTGCCTCTGTGATGAGGGGATAGTACTGGTAGGTGTTGCCAAACTGCTTGTGGTCAAGAAAACCTTCCTTCTCCAGGATACGAACCATCGTGGAGAGTGTATTGAAGTGCGGGCGGGGCTCGTCGTAATACTCTAAGAGTTCCTTGACGAACATCGGACCGTGCGCCCAATACAGATCCATGATCTCCTTTTCCTTATTTGTCAGTTTTTTCATTGTCGTTTGCTTTTAATCTTACAATCAAATATGCGTCGTTATCAATATCTGAGTGCAAAGTAACTAAAAGTTTTCGTTATATACAACTAAATCGCTTAGTTATTAAACTAAATTAATTAGTTAATAACATATTTAACATCTATTGACGCAGAAAAGCCAATTTTAGGAGTAATCTTTTCTCCCCCTGAGTTTTTGCGTCCCTTTGGTAGCAAGCGGCAAAGCCGAGCGGGGGGAGCCAGAGGGGGTCTGAGCAGGGGAATGTTGCTGCAGAGGAAGAGGCGGAGATTGAGGCGGATCAGACCACCCCTAACCCCTCCTACTCAGGAGGGGAAAAGGTTACTAATAATCCTCTAAAATCTGCTTTAAGCGCTTGAGGCGTTCCTCCTTTTTGTTGCGGCGCCACTTCTTGGGAATGAGACGAGCCAGGAGGGGGAGCAGATTGACGGCGCTGGGGTCGGCGGCAGCCAGTGCGGCTTCCGTCTTGTTGATCTTCAGTTGTTTCTTCAGCGCCTCAGGCAGCACATCGTGGGGTCCGTGTCCGAAGACGACGACCTCGCGGACATTCAGCAGTTTGGAGATAAGATACACGGTATCGCGCACTTCCGTGAGATTGATCATCCGAGGCTCGTAGTTGACGTGTGAGAAAGCCAGCGAGCGACAACTGTCAGACACGCTGAAATAGCCTAAGGAGTCTGTGGTCGTAGTGCCGTCCTTACTCACCACGTTGGCGCCAACGACGGGAATAAGCGTCTCCACGTCGACCACCACAAGCCTCCGCTGGGCGAAAGCCTGTGTCGCAACTGCCATGATAAGCAGCAAAAGTGTGCGTCGTATCATCATCATCGGCTGCAAAATTAGGCATAAGCCCTCGCGCAGCCAAATGTTTTCAGACTATTTAGTGATTATTCAGACAAAATTAAATAAATAGTTTAGCCACAGATTACACAGATGATCACAGAAGAAATGATTATCACAGAATTATTACCCATGTGAATCTGTGTGAATCTCAAAATCTGTGAGAATCTGTGTAATCTGTGGCTAAATAACCCCCAAATACGTAAACGTTTGCGAAAAAAACATTCCAAAAGCGATGGTCAATTCACGAAAAAGTGCTAACTTTGCCGAAGTTTCACCTATTTAATTAATTAACAACTTAACAAACCAAACGCATTATGACCAAACAAATGAAACGACTGGGCACATTGTGCCTCCTGCTGATGCTTGCGATAGTAAGCCGGGCAGACGGTTTCAAGGACTTTGGCGCCATCGTCAACAATCAGGATGGAACCCTGTTGACGGCTGAAGAGCAAGTCCAAGGAACAGCAATCAATTTTGGTGTGGCCGTTGCCGACGACGGAACCGTCAGCCGTGTGGCTGCCGACGACGCCAGCGCAGTTGCCACCGTCAGTGGAAAGTACCACAGCGAGCACGGCTGCACAGCCCTGCAAGTGGTGGTACCCAACGCCTCGAACGTGAAGATCACGGTCGGACAGTGCACCTACAGCCCTGCCACCATCAACGTGACCGACGCCGCAGGCAATGTGGTAGCCACGAAGACGCCCAACGCCCCAGGCTGCTGGAAGAACGACAGGAACAACGTCGACGTACTCTACTACACCGGTGAGGCTACCACTCTGACCATCACGGGTATGGACTATTGCCCCTTCGTCGGCGTCAGCGCGCTGACTGAGGAAGAGATCGCAGCCCTCAACGCAGAGTACACCCTCTCCTACTTCGACTACGACGGTACGACGCTCATCGGCACCCAGCTGGTCAAGGGCCAGGAGCCCATCGGCGAGTTTGCCTTTGGTGCCGACGATGTCAGCGCACTCGATGGCGGTGCCTTCCGAGGCTGGTTCAACAAGCCCGAAGGCGGCAGGAAGTACAAGGTAGAAGACATCGTAGAGGGCGATATGTCGCTCTATGCCGTTGCCACAGCCATCGAGTTTGCCTTCCCAGGCACTTCATTCTCCTATAATCTGGCAGATTCCAACTTCGATCCTGCCGACCACGAGTGTATCGACATCATCGGCGACAAGGCCTACTACCACGATGCCTCTCACGGATGGGCATTCTACAACGGCGAGAAGATCAACCTGAAAGTCGCTGGCGATGCCACCATTACGATTGTCAACTGCCAATATGGTAACGGCACAAACATCGCTGTCGTTGATGCCAATACGGGCGAAACCATCGGTTCGCTGCCTGCCAAGTCGGATGCCGACGGCGGTGTGGCTTCCTTCGAATATGAGGGCGGACCTACGACCCTCTCATTAGTGATGGAGTCTGGCGGTGAGATGTATCTCCACAGCGTGGCCATCGCCAACCATAGTGGTGGTAGCAGTGAGCACGAACCGGCAACCCTCGACAACGAGCCCGTCAGCGCATTCTTCGACTTCGGTCTTGGCATCGACGGCCAGAAAGCTGACTTCGGCGAGGCTAACGACTACTTCGTCACCAGCAAGGTGACCTACGGCAGCAACCTCTCTATCTACGGAGCCCGTCAGGATCAGACGCAGTTCATGCCAGAGACCCAGCAGAACGAGCCCGAAGGCGCTGTAACGGCAGCCGACGAGAGCAACGCCATCCGCTTCATCATCCAGCCGAACTACGGCCTCACTTTCACCCCGAAGAAGGTCTCCCTGAAGACCACCCGCTTCGGTACGGACAACGGTCTGCTCGACTTCGCCTGGGAGAATCCCGACAAGAGCACCGTCATACTGGCCCAGGCCGTGAAGCCTGAGCGCAACGACAACGTCAGCGAACTGTCATACGACATCGAGGGTGCCACACCCGGTGAGGGCAAGTGCGCACTGCTCATCAACCTCTATCACCTGCAGAGCGGCAAGCAGATCGGCTTCGGCGACATCCTCATCGAGGGTACGCTCAGCGGCACAGAGAAGGAAGTGCCCATCCTCGCCACTGTGACCATCAACGGTGAGGAGTTCAAGGCCGAGAAGATCTTCGACGATGCTTACGAGGCAACGATGGAGCTCTCGAAGAAGGTGCCTATGATCGGTGAGACCAACCCCATCGAGGCTACTGCCAAGAAGGGTGAAGTAGGCATTATCGGCTATGTGGGCGACGACACCCAGTGCGTCGTGACCATCCCAATGACTCAGGGTGAGACCACACTCGACTATGTCCTGACCTTCGTACAGAAGCCCGACTTCAATCTGACATACATCGACACCGACAAGCAGACGGTGCTCGGCATATATACCCGCGAGAAGGACGAAGTGATCGGCGAGTTCGACGTTGACTACAACAACGCTACCGCTCCTGACGACATGAAGGTGCGCGGCTGGTTCAAGAAGACCGCAGGCGGCGAGAAGTGGACTGCTGAAGATGTCGTCACCAGCGACATCACGCTCTACGCTGTCGCAACAGAGATCGAAGCACCCAGTACTTACAAGAAGTACGTCTTCGACCTCACCGACAAGCTCTTTGATCCCGCTGACCACGAGGCCTTCAATCCCTCTGGCAGCTTCTACTGGCACGATGCACAGCACGGCTGGGCCTTCAAGGGCGACGCTGAGAACAAGATCGACCTGCTCGTAGGTCCGAAGGCCATCGTATCGCTGACCCTCTGCCGCTACGGTAATGCCGGTGACATCATCATCACCGACGCCAACGGCCAGCAGATCGGCACGCTGCCAGGCAAGAACAATGAGGATGTGGATGCAGAGATCGTTGCCTTCAACTACGAGGGCGAAGGCGGCACCATCACCCTGAACCTCAGCACCGAGGGCGAGATGTATCTCCACGGCGTGAAGATTGTCAACACCAGCGAGACCAACTACGAGAGCCAGGGCCAGTGGTACTTCGTGAAGCCCGGCAGCGCAGAGAGCCTCCTCGAGGTGCTCGACATCGTTAACGGCGCCAATGCCGACAAGGACGCTGAGCGCTCATTCATCTTCGTGCCCGACGGCACCTACGACCTCGGCGAGACTGTGAAGACCGCCATCAGCGGACATAACATCTCAATCATCGGACAGTCGACGGAGAACACCATCATCGTGACGGCTCCCGACAAGAGCATCGAGGGCCTCGGCAGCGCCGATATGTTCAACGTCAGCGGTACGAACCTCTACCTGCAGGATCTCACGTTGCAGAACGCCCTCGACTACTATGGTGCCCTCGACAACAAGCAGGTGGGCGGACGTGCAGCCGTCATCAACGATGCCGGTAACCGCACCATCGGTAAGAACATCCGCATGCTCTCTTGCCAGGACACCTACTACAGCTCGAACGACAATATGCAGTCGTACTATGAGGACTGCGACATCCACGGTACCGTCGACTTCATCTGCGGTGGTGGCGATGTACGCTTCCAGAACACCACCCTCTCGCTAGAGCCCCGTCAGCTCGACCTCAAGGGCAGCCGTACCGTCGTCGCTCCTCGCGGAACGGTGAAGTTCGGCTATGTCTTCGACAACTGTAACGTCGTAGACCTCGCACTGGGCAACGGCACCTGGAACTTCGGACGTACCTGGAACAACCAGCCCATCACTGTCTATCTGAACACCACGCTCGACGACAATGCCGCCGCAACGCTCATCTCTTCGCGCTGGATCGAGAAGGGTATGAACAATACCGATCCCGTGCTCTTCGGCGAGTACAACACGCTGGATGCTGCAGGCAACAACATCACGCCTGCATCGAACATCATCCACTCTCACGGTGGCGACTTCGAGACGATCATCAATGCTGAGCAGGCCGCTGGCTTCACTTACGAGATGATGTTCTCAGAGAACCTCGAGAAGCAGTGGAATCCCGCTATGCTGACCCGTCAGCTGGAGGCTCCCGCCAATGCCAAGTTTGAGAACAACGTCGTCAGCTGGACACCTGCCAACAACGGTGCCATCGCCTACGCCATCTTCCTCAACGACGTGTTTGTAGGCATCACCGAGGGTTCGAGCTTCGACCTCAGTGGCATCGACTTCATCCCAGGCATCGAGAGCATCACCATCCGCGCTGCCAACGCAATGGGTGGATTCGGTCCTGCAGCTGTTGTGAGCACCGGTACTGCCGAACCAGCAGAGGTCACCCTGTCGGAGGCCGGCTATGCCACCTTCTATGATTCAAAGACCAACTATGCCCTGCCCACAGGTCTGAAGGCATACGTCGTCAGTGCTGCTACTACGGATGCTCTGACCTATAAGGAGATACCTATGGTTCCAGCAGGCACAGCCGTTATGCTGAAGTCTGACGATAAGAGAGGAGGCAGCTTCATTCTCCAGCCAACAGGCGTAGGAGGCTTCTTTATCGGTGAGAACCTGCTCGAGGGCAGTGACGAGGCCACGACAACCACGGCCTCTGGCGACTGCCTGTTCTACAAGCTCGCCTTCGGTCATTCCAACTCTGACAAGTCTAATGTCTTCGGCTGGTACTGGGGCGCTGAGGGCGGTGCTGCTTTCCAGATCGAGGGGCATCGCGCCTGGCTGGCTATCCCGAAAGCAAAGGCCTCTGCCCGTGGCTACAGCTTAGAGGGTGACGCTACCGGCATCAACCGAGTGGCTGCCGACGGTCAGAAGGGTGAGTACTACAACCTGAAGGGCCAGCGCGTCGCCGCTCCCACCAAGGGCCTGTACATTATTAATAATAAGAAGGTCGTGATTAAGTGAGAATAAAACAATAAAAAATAAAAGTTATGAATAGAATCAAATTTCTGATCGCCTCTGTCTTTGCCACTATGGCACTGACAGCCTGCACGGGAATCGAGGACACACCCGTTATCCCCGACACGCCGATAACGGACAATGTGGACGATCCCCAGGAGGAGGTCACCGACCAGCCCGCCAATGTTCGCGAATAACTCGCATCATCATCCATCCCGTCAGCCCGTGCCCGCAAGGCACGGGCTGATTTCTTTGTCCCTTGTGTCCTTTGTAGTGTGAATTGATGTCTGGGTCTTTACAGGCACTAAACCCAGACTTTAGTCTAAGGGAAGTCCCGCTTTAGTCTATGTAAACTAATCGCTCCATATCTTCTTTTCATTTTGCATATATAAGTCACATCTTTACGATGATGCCTTCAATAGCTTGTTCCAAATGCCTTCCGTGAGTCTTACTTTAGCCTTGTACAAGTGATAACAATGCCTACTATATATGCATACAAGGCATCAGCATAACTAAGACTTGGCATATCTATCACCCTAACTTGGCCCATCTCAATGTCCCATGCGGAATAAAACTAAAGGAAGCACTGCCGATGGGCAATGCTTCCTCTACTATTTATTAAGGTGTAAACCTCGGATTACTTCTTGGCGGGAACGGCTTCCTCCTCCTTGATTGTGCGACCCAGTGTCAGGTAAGCCACAGGAGCAGCGATGAAGATAGAAGACAGCGTACCGAAAATGACACCCAGGATCATAGCGAACGAGAACGAACGGATGGAGTCGCCGCCGAGGATAAAGATGGCGAGCAACACGATCAGCGTCGTCACAGAGGTGTTGATGGTACGGGCGAGCGTCTGGTTCAGCGAGTCGTTGAACAGCTGCTGACGGTCGCGCTTGCCATAGAGGCCGATGTTCTCACGGATACGGTCGAAGACCACCACCTTATCGTTGATGGAGTAACCGATCACCGTCAGGATAGCACCGATGAAGGTCTGGTCGATCTCGAGTGACATCGGAACCCATCCCCACAGCACACTGTACCAGCCAATCACGATGAGGGCATCGAGGGCGAGGGCAACGGTAGAACCTACTGAGAAGGCCACGTTGCGGAAGCGCAGCAGGATGTAGAGGAAGATGGCGATGAGGGCGATGATGACGGAGATGATAGCACCATAAGTGATATCCTTAGCCACAGACGGGCCCACCTTTGCAGAGCTGATGATAGAACCACCCTCGCGGACATCAGGATTCTTGAAGTGCTCCACGTTCTCCTGGCTCACGAGTCCGGCCTTCTTCAGGGTGTTGAAGAGGATGGTCTCAGCCTGGTCGTCAACCTCAGGATTGTTAGACTCGATATCCCAGTTGGTAGAGATACGGACAGTCTTACCGTCGGTACCCAGGGCGATAACGCTGGTGTTAGCCTCCTTCTGGGCATTCTCACCCATCGTGTTGATGAAGGCACCGGCAAGAGCCTGGCGCACCTCCTCAACGGGAGTCTCCTTATCGAGAGTCACCACGTAGTTACGACCACCCGTGAAATCGATACTCTGGCTCAGGCCACGAACGGCGAACGAGATGCAGAAGATAACAGCTGCAGCGCCCCAGATGATGAACGACTTCTTATAGACACCCATGAAGTTGTAGTGCACGTTCTGCATCAGGTTCTTCGAGTAGGCAGTGACGAAGGTCAGCTTGGTCCACTTATCCTTGTTCAGCATGTGATCGTAGACGACACGTGTCATATAGACAGCGGTGAAGAACGATACACAGATACCGATGATCCAAGTGGTGGCGAAGCCCTTCACAGGACCTGTACCGAAGTAGAGCAGGATGATACCTGTGATCAAAGACGTCAGGTTCGAGTCGAAGATGGCCGAGAAGGCATTTGAATAACCCTTGTTGAGGGCTTCCTTCACTGAGAGACCCTTGCGGAGCTCCTCCTTGATACGCTCATAGATCAGCACGTTAGCATCCACAGCCGTACCCAGCGTCAGCACGATACCGGCGATACCAGGCATCGTCAGTGCAGCCTGGAACGAAGTCAGGATACCGAGGGTGAAGAACAGGTTGAAGAGCAGGGCGATATCGGAGAGGATACCAGGAATCCAGCCATACAGCATGATCATGTAGATCATCAGCAGCACGAAGGCCACAACGAATGAGATGACACCCTGCTTGATAGACTGGGCACCGAGTGACGGACCGACGACCTCCTCCTGTACGATACGGGTAGGAGCCGGCATCTTACCAGAGTTCAGTGTGTTGGCAAGGTCCTTTGTGTCCTCGATGGTGAAGTTACCTGTGATCTGAGAGTTACCACCATCGATCTGAGTCAGGATACGGGGAGCAGAGTAGACAGCGTCATCGAGGACGATGGCCACAGCCTTACCGATGTTCTGCTTCGTAATCTGACTCCAACGACGGGCACCGTCAGAGTTCATCTGCATGGACACACAGGGATGACCCATCTGGTCGAAGTCGTCCTTACCGTTGGTGATGACATCACCCTCCAGCGGAGCACGGCCAGAAGGCTCTGTGATCTTCAGGGCATAGAGCTCGAAGATGTCACCCTTCGTATTCTGACCACCAAAGTCCTCAGCCTTGGCACCCCAGCGGAGCTTCAACTCAGCAGGGAAGATCTGACGGGCGAGGTCAGAGAAGATGATCTTGTCGATCTCAGCAGTATCGCGGGCATTGGCATAACCAACCACAGCGAGGGTGTTGCCCTGTGTGGGCTGGAAGATAGAGAACAGCGGGTTCTGCTTCTTTGCCTGCTCGATAGCCTTGGCATCGGCACCATTGTCCTTCTTAGCCAGTTTGGAAGCCAGGTCGTTGGCAGCAGCCTTCACGGTGTCGGCAACAGCCTCAGCAGCAGTAGCGGTGGTGTCTTCCTCGACCACCTCACCACCCTGGATAGCATAGCGCTGGTTCAGCTGAGCCAGCAGCGGGGTGATCTCCTGAGAGTTGTAGGTCTCCCAGAACTCGAGGTTGGCACTTCCCTGGAGGAGCTTACGCACACGCTCCGGCTCCTTGATACCAGGCATCTCGACCATGATACGGCCGCTCTGGCCTTCGAGCTTCTGGATGTTAGGCTGGACGACACCGAACTTATCGATACGGTTACGAACCACGTTGAATGAGTTGTCAACAGCTGAGGCAACCTCTGTACGGAGTGCAGCCTCCACCTCAGAGTCAGTGCTCTGGGTGCTCACCTTGCCCTTCATCTGCTGAGTAGCGAAGATAGCGGCGAGGGGACGGCCATTGCCTTCTTGTTTCCAATACTTAATGAACAGGGAGATGAAGTCGTTCTGACTGGTTTCCTCTTCCTTCTTGGCCAGTTCCATAGCCTTCTTGTAGGCAGCGTCCTGCTTGTGGTCGGCGAGCACGTCGACGACATCGGGCACAGACACCTCGAGGATTACGTTCATACCGCCTTTCAGGTCAAGACCCAGGCCAATCTCCATCTCACGGCACTGCTTCAGCGAGTAGATGCCCATATACACCTTCTCGTTGTTGATTGAGTCGAGGTACTCCGCACCTGCTTCCTCACCCATGGCGGCAGCCTTACTCTCGTAGTGGCGTGTCACGAATGAGAAGGAGAGGTAGAAGCAGCACACGAGCATCAGAAGCACTGCGATTACTTTTACAATTCCTTTGTTTTGCATTTTGATTTTTGATGTTATTTACTATATATATATTCTGTTCGCGTACATTTTTAGCGTGCAAATATAGACATTTTTTCAGAATTGGAAAAAAATATTAGCGTTTTTCATTCATTTTTTAAGGTTTATGCACTAATTTTAGCCAACAAAAGATAGGATAATGGTCGCTTGCGTCAATTTTGTCATCAATCTGGCAGTTATAAGGCGTGAAGTGATCAGAGCACAAAATGTGGTCAATTCGGAAACAAATGCCTTTCCGATTATATGACAAACCGAGTCCTCTTCCGGTCTCAGCAAAGCAGTCTGTCAGTCCCTTGGAGATAACGTGGCGGGAGTAGGAAATGGGATTATCGTTGAAGTCGCCACAGACAATCATCGGATACTGACGGTGCTGTTCGATATAACGATGTACGGCCTCAGCCTCCTTGGCACGGATGGCATTCGACTGCCCGAGTTTCGACATGATCAGTTTCGACTCCTCCTTGAGCGTATCCCGTCGCATCTTTCCCTTTATCATCTCCTCATAGCGGGAACGGTCCTCGGTAGAGAGATGAGTGCTCTCCAGATGGTTGTTGATGACCAGCAACGTGTCTTTGCCAACTTGCAGATACCACGCCACAGAACCATTTGCCTTCGACTCATAAGGAATACGCTCACGCCGGATGATAGGATAACGGGAGTGGATGCCCATACCGTTCGTAAAGTCCGCAGCGGTAACAAAGAAGATGGTGTCGTTGTAGGGATATATCTTCTGATAACGATGGAAGACATAGCGCCGCCAAGTGTCCACATCCTCCTGTAAACAGACGATGTCGGCATCCTGACGGGCGAGGCAGTCGTAGATGACGTCGAATCCCTCATTATCCTTATAATTATCAATGCCTGTATAGGAGCAGACATTGTAAGAAAGGAACTTGATGGCATCTTCGGGCACATCCTGGGCCGAGTGCATCGGCATATAAAGGGCTATCGGGGGATAGGCCAGCAGGTAACCCACAATCGGAATCCACACCTTCCGCCACTTAAACGTGAGCCAGAAGAAAATGAAGATGAGGTTGAGCAACAGGAATATGGGAAAAGTCATGCCCAGATTCGAGAGCAACGGATAGGACTCAGGACTGATACGATCAGAATAGCCCGCTGCCAGCATCAGCAGCACGGTTGCCACATTCGCACCTGCGAAGATGTTGATGGTGAAAGTTTTCAGTTGCTTGATCATCGCTCGTTGCTCGCATCGAAGAGTTTCTTTTTCTCTTCTTTCGTCAGACTATCGTAACCACTCTTACGGATCTTGTCGAGAATGGCGTCAATCTCTTCCTGGTTCTTACGCTTCCGGGCATTATACTCCTGATCGGTCTCTCTCGCCCCACCCTGCTCAGCGTGCATGTGCGGCGACTGATGTTGGTGGCTGTTCTGCTGTCGCTGGTCGAAGTTACGCTTCAGATTCTCAAAGAACTGCTGGCCACGACTGCGGTCATAACTCCCGTTGGGATGCTTGTTCCAATAGCGGATCATCAGGTAACCGAAGAGCATGCCTCCCAGATGGGCCGTATGAGCCACGCCGTCACCAGAGGAACCAAGGGCAGAGAAGAACTCTATGGCCACATAACCCAATACGAACCACTTCGCCTTGATGGGGAACGGGAATGGAATGATAAACAACCGCTCGTTGGGGAAGGTCATACCAAAAGCGAGGATGACAGCATAGACGGCACCCGAAGCGCCAATCGTTGTCCAAGAATTCAGAGCATTAGCATACTGGCTTCCATACTCCATCACCATCCCTAATGTAGTCTCCGGAACCTGCTCTACAACAGTCATATAGAACGAGCCGAACTGTGCCAATTCCTGTAAAAGACCCGCTCCAATACCACATGTAATGTAATAAAAAAGGAATTTCTTCGGACCCCATACATTTTCTATGACACAACCAAACATCCAAAGGCCAAACATATTTGACAGGATGTGCATGAACGAGGCATGCAGAAACAAATAGGTCACCAACTGATAATAATGAAAGTGGCTGGCCATAAAGAAATGCAGTCCACCGATGTCTGCCAAGTCTATGCCACGCATCTGGAAAACCAGCGTGGCAAGGAAGGCAATCAGGTTGATGATCAACAGATTCTTCGTGATAGGGGGTATGCGGAACATCATTGCTATTTGCTATTTATCAATTTATGATTTACGATTTTGGCCTTACGGCGGTATTTCGGCTGCAAAATTACGAAAAATATCTCGTTTTAGCCCTAAAAACGGGGGGAATAGTACTTTTTTTCATTAAAAAAGCAATTTTTTCTCTTTTTTTGTTGTTTCTTTGAATAGTTTACACTATATTTGCCATCAAATTCAGTTAAACATTAGTTTTATTACTATTAATAATTTATTTTAAAATTAAAAATTATGAACAAAACAGAATTGGTAGAGAAGATTGCAGCAGGTGCTGGTCTCTCAAAAGTAGACTCTAAGAAGGCTTTGGAAGCCACAATCGCAGCTATTAAGGACGCTCTCGTAGCAGGTGACAAGGTTGCTCTCGTTGGTTTTGGTACATTCAGCGTTAGCGAGCGCCCCGCTCGTGAGGGTATCAACCCCGCTACAAAGCAGAAGATTTCGATTGCTGCCAAGAAGGTGGCTAAGTTCAAGCCAGGTGCTGAGCTCGCTGATGCTATCTAATTCGAAATTTGTAAAATAAAAATACGTGGAGGCCTCGCTTGAAGCCTCCACGTTATTTTTCTCTTCTCACTGATTACTTCTCACTGATCCTGATCCAATCGGCATCCACCCAGCCACGATCGCATTTAGGATCGCTCTCGGCAGCAATGAAGCCGAACTTGGCTCCAATCCATTTTCCTTCCTTCATCTGAAACGTATCGCCGCAGTCGGAGAATTTCTTACCATTCTGGCTCCACGCGAAACGTACCTTTGAATCCTTCACAGACAGTCTCAGGTAGATATCCTCGTGGATACCCGGCTTATAATCTATCTGATCCGCAGCCGTTGGTTTCAATGTGGCGATGACGGTTTCCGTCTGAACATTGCCTTTGTCGGCACCCTTGCAGGTCATCAGCACCAGTTCGAACGTCTGCCCCACCCTACGGACAACGAGGGCACTATAGTCGAGCCCCATCATGATAAGACCGCCAAACTGTCCGTCGGCCTTTGAGGTCATACGCAGTTTCGTGGTGACAGTAAAAGCATCAGCAGGTGTCTTCTGCAACAACAGATTGGGCACTTCCCAGAAATTCTTCCAATCCTTAGAGAGTTTATAGGTATAGATACGGAACGTGCCGAAGGCGGTAGGAACGCCTAATTTCTCATCGTAGTTCGCATGCCATTGCCATTGTTTGCCAAGCGTCGGTGAATTAAACTCATCACTCTCCACCGGATTCACGATTGGACAATTATCCATTGAGCATTTCGGTTTCCGGAATGTCTTCACCGGCTCACCGTTCTTACCCATGATGGGCCAGCCTGATGACCAGTCGACAGGATTCAGATGCACCACACGACCATAGGCCTCCTTATCCTGAAAATGCAGGAACCAATCCTCACCATATTTCGTATGCACCCATCCACCCTGATGAGGACCGTTGATGTCGGTCTTACCCTGGGCAAGAACGATCTTATGCTCGTAAGGGCCGTAGGGCGATTTCGAGCGCATCGCGAGCTGGAAGCCCGTAGGCACACCGCCAGCAGGACACATGATCCAATACCAACCATCACGCTTGTAGAACTTCGGTCCCTCACAAGTACGATTTTCCGTACCATTGCCATCGAAAACGATGACAGGCTGCCCGATGGCCTTCGTACCATCAGACGACAATTCACGGACCGTCAGCACAGAGGCAAATTTTGAGCGTGAGTTCGCCCAACCATTCACCAGATAGCAACGTCCGTCGTCATCCCAGAGAGGTGTGGTATCAATATAACCTTGTCCTTTAATCACACAGACAGGCTTTTCCCACTTGGCGGCAGGATCCTGCGTCTTCACCATGTACACACCATAGTCAGGATCGCCCCAATAGATATAGTACCAACCATCATGATAGCGGATGGATGGTGCCCACACTCCAGCACCATGCTGAGGCGTACTGAAATGCTTCAGCAATTCCTCATCACCCTCATAGAGATTTCCCAACGCATAATTGATGATCTCCCAGTTCACCAAGTCTTTCGAATGGAGGATGGGCAGGCCGGGCACACATTGGAATGATGATGCCGTGAGGTAATAATCCTCACCGCTGGCACCCACGCAAACGTCAGGATCTGAATAGTCTGCGTTGATGACTGGATTGGTATAGGTGCCATTGCCATTATCGGGCGACCATACCTCAGAAACAAACTGGGCATGAGCCATCACAGGGATGACCCATGCCAGAACCAATATTTTTTTCACCTTTTTACTTGTTAACCTTTTCACCTTTACTTCGGCTGCTTGCCGATGTAGGCCAGGATACCACCGTCGACATAAAGCACATGACCGTTCACGGCGTCAGAAGCGTGAGAAGCGAGGAACACAGCGGGACCTCCCAGCTCAGAAGGATCGAGCCAACGGCCAGCAGGTGTCTTGGCGCAGATGAAGCTATCGAACGGATGGCGGCTGCCGTCTGGCTGACGCTCACGGAGAGGAGCCGTCTGCGGGGTTGCGATGTAACCCGGGCCGATACCGTTACACTGGATGTTGTACTCGCCATACTCAGAACAGATGTTACGGGTGAGCATCTTCAGTCCGCCCTTGGCAGCTGCGTAGGCGCTGACGGTCTCACGGCCCAGCTCAGACATCATCGAGCAGATGTTGATGATCTTACCCTCCTTGCGCTCCATCATCTCAGGGATGACGGCAGAAGAGCAGATAAACGGACCCACGAGGTCGATGTCGATGACCTGCTGGAACTCAGCACGCTTCATCTCATGCATGGGGATACGCTTGATGATACCTGCATTGTTCACGAGGATGTCAATCTGGCCCACCTCTGCGTGAATCTTCTCTACGAGTGCCTTCACGGCATTCTCGTCCGTCACGTCACAGACGTAACCCTTCACATTCTCGATGCCAGCTTCCTTATAGTTGGCCAGACCGCGAGCGAGGAACTCCTCGTTGATGTCGTTAAAGATGATTGTCTTGATGCCGGCAGCCACGAAAGCCTTGGCAATGTTGAAACCGATACCGTAAGATGCGCCGGTAATCCAGGCATTCTTACCTTCCAATGAAAATAGATTTGTCATAATTGTTTTGTTTTTAGAAGTTTGTTTGTAGTTGGACGACTCGGATTCGAACCGGGAATGACAGAACCAAAACCTGTAGTGTTACCATTACACCATCGTCCAGTTGCGGGTGCAAAGTTAGTGAAAATTTGGCAAACCGCCAAATTTTCACCAATCTTTCTTATTTTACGATGAGTAAGTAGTAGTTCTTCTTGCCTTTCTGGGCCAAAAGATACTTTCCATCGATGAGGTCATCAGCCGTAATTTCACGATTCTGGTCGGTGAGTTTCTCCTTGTTCAGAGAGACACCACCACCCTGCACCATCTTACGCATCTCACCCTTTGAAGGGAAGACGGGAGCCACCGTGGTGAGAAGTTCGATAGCGGGCTGACCGAGCTGGTCACGGGAGATCTCGTGCTTCTCTACGCCGTCGAACACGTCGAGGAAGGTCTGCTCGTCGAGTTTCTCAAGTGCCTCCTTGGTCGATTTGCCGAAGAGGATGTTCGATGCCTCGATGGCCATTTCGAGATCTTCCTTCGAATGAACCATCACTGTCACCTCCTCAGCGAGACGCTTCTGAAGGATACGGCGGCCAGGATCCTGCTTGTGCTCTTCGATAAGGCCATCGATGGTTTCCTTCTCGAGTGAAGTGAAGATCTTAATGTAACGCTCTGCATCCTCGTCGCTCACGTTCAGCCAGAACTGGTAGAAACGGTATGGCGTAGTGCGGTTGCGGTCCAGCCAGATGTTGCCACTCTCAGTCTTGCCGAACTTCTTACCATCCGACTTCGTGATCAGCGGACAAGTCAAGGCAAAGGTCTCCACCTCATTGCCCAGCGTACGACGGATCAATTCCGTACCTGTGGTCATATTGCCCCACTGGTCGTTGCCACCCAACTGCAGCTTCACACCGTAGTGCTGATAGAGATACAGGAAGTCGTAACCCTGCAGAAGCTGATAGGTGAATTCGGTGAAGGAGAGTCCGTCGCGGGCTGTACCGTTCAGGCGCTGCTGCACCGACTCCTTCGCCATCATATAGTTCACAGTGATGTGCTTACCCACCTCACGGGCGAAGTCGAGGAAGGTGAAGTCTTTCATCCAGTCGTAGTTATTGACCATAATGGCTGCGTTTGACTCCTTCGACTCGAAGTCGAGGAACTTGGCGACCTGCTTCTTGATGCACTCCTGGTTATGATAGAGTGTCTCGTTATTCAACAGATTACGCTCCTGCGACTTACCCGAGGGGTCGCCGATCATACCTGTGGCACCACCCACAAGGATGACGGGACGATGACCACAACGCTGCAAATGACGGAGCATCATAATACCGCAGAGGTGTCCGATATGCAGAGAGTCTGCCGTAGGGTCAGTACCCAGATAGGCAGTCACCATCTCCTTCTGGAGCAGTTCCTCGGTGCCTGGCATCATCTGTGCCAGCATACCACGCCATTTCAGTTCTTCAATAAAGTTCTTCATACCTTATTATATATATAATATATTCAATTTCTAATTTTACAATTTTATAATTTTATAATTTTCCTACGGCACAGGGTCGTAGCCGCTTCCTCCCCAGGGGTTGCATCTCAGTATGCGCCAAATGGCCAAATAGAGGCCTTTGATAGGACCGTGCTTCATGATGGCCTGCTTGGCATACTCGCTACACGTGGGTGTAAACCGGCACGAGGGTCCCAACAGCGGGGAGATGCATATCTGGTAAATCCGGATGGGCTGAACCAATAGCCAGGACAATATGTGCGACAGCCACTTCACCTTTTCACTTTTTCACCTTCTCCAAGATTTTGACGACTCGCGACTCTACTTCCTTCGTAGGATAATGGCGGTCAGAAAGCCAGATGAATCCCACCAGCATCTCCTGATTCTCAGCCATCCCCTCCCACAGCAGTTGCTTATGCTGACGGTAAGCCTCGCGGATCTGACGTTTCACACGGTTTCTGTCCACTGCATGCTTGAACCGCTTCTTGGGAACACTGATCAGGATCTGTGCAGGCCCGTGGCCGTCACGACGTTCTATCATCTGATATACGGCTCTGAGCGGAAAGGCAGAGACAGACTGGCTGCTGCCGTTTTCAAAGAGCGCCTCTATCAGCAGATTGCTTACCATGCGCTCCCGTTTCCTGAAAGTAGGAGCCGCTGCCATCGTGCTAACCTTGTTTCTCTAAGAGATAATGCAGAAGGGCTCCCGTCATCGAAGGATATTTCTCCGACGGGGCCTCAATATCCAGACGGAGACCAGCGTCCTTTGCTGCCTTTGCGGTGGCAGGGCCAAAGGTGGCGATGGCTATCTCTCCCTGCTTGAAGCCGGGGAAATTCTTCGTCAACGACTCAATACCCGACGGGCTGAAGAAAATCAGCATATCGTAGTCGAAAGTCTTGACCTCCTCAGGGGTAAAATCGTTGCTGACAGTCTTATACATCACGCACTCCCTGTGATTGAGTTTCTTCGACTCCAACAGATTCGAAATACTGTCGTTATGCACATCGCTCATGGGCACGAGATACTTCTCGTTCTTGTGCTTCACCATCGCAGGGATCAAATCGTCCACACGACCAGACTCACCGAAGAACACCTTGCGCTTGCGATACTGTACATACTTCTGGATATACAGGGCGATGGTCTCTGTCACGCAGAAATACTTCATGTCCTCAGGGATGTTCACGCGCAACTCCTTAGCCATATTAAAGAAATGGTCAATGGCGTGACGCGAGGTAAACACGACGGCCGTATAGTCAAGGATGCTGACCTTCTGGGCACGAAACTCCTTCGCACTGATAGCTTCCACCTTGATGAACGGACGGAACACCAGTTCAACCTCAAATCTGCTCGCTATATCAAAGTACGGCGACTTCTCACTGGCAGGTCTGGGCTGTGAGACTAAAATCTTCTTTATCATCTCTGTCTTAAAAAATTACTCTCAAATGATTCACGATAACCGCCAATCCACCCCAAAGTGAAAGCAACGGCACCATTTCAAGGGCGCAAAAGTACAAAAATATTTGCACATACAACGCTTTTTGAGCAAAAAAGATGACATAAGTCTTATAAAATATTAGAATTTTGAAGAAAAACACCACCAAAAAGGTATAAATAGCGGCATTATGTATCGGAAACTGGAAATAAGTGCATAACAATAGGACGGGGAACAACAGAACCCCCTCCATAGATATGAGGAAGATCAATGTTGTAAGAAATTTTTTATTCCTCGAGCCATCAAACATAATAATGTTGACGATGGTATAGAGAAGGAATTTCAGTAGGAAATAGGCTGCCATAACAAGGAAGATCACACCCAGCAGCAGATGCTCTGTAGAGAAGACGAATGTATTGTCCACCATCGTGAGCACATAGAGATAGTAGAGCAGCGAGCAGGTGAAGCAGGTGATGATTGAGAAGATTATCTGGAAATTGATCTCGTCGCCCGTCTCCTCCACGCTGTGTTCACCTTTCTGCAAATAGAAGAAGTCCTTTATCTGACGTCCGAAGAAACCAGAGATTCTGGAAAAGGCAAGAGTCATCAGCAGGAAACAGAGGATGAGCAGCCCGGAAATCAGGCTGTCGTTGCTCAAAATCTCAGGTACAGGATCACCCGCCACCCCATAGCGCCCGCCGTCCAACTCTGGGTGATAGAGTGAGTCGTTGGAGAAGAAGTTCTCACGATAGTACGTAGGCAACTGCACATCCTTCAGATCGCGAGGGATCCCCTCACCAGGCAGGTGGAGCGTATCTGGGCGCTCGCTGTAGTGGATCTCTTCTGGCGCGAACCACGCCTGGATGGCGGAGTCCTGCTGGGCAGGCGTCGCATCCTTAGGCAATAACCGCAGCACCTGGTAAGGTGTCTGCGGCTTTGCAGGTGTTCGTGGCACTAAGTCAAGTGCAACGATACTGGGTGGTTCTACGTAGATCGAGTCTTGCATCAGATTCCAAACTCCTTGCGGATATCGTCCACACGGTCAAGTTTCTCCCACGTAAACAGTTCCACGTCGATGGTCTTCGTCTCGTGGTAATGGCTGGTGAATGTCTTCTTGATCACTTCACACTTCCGCCCCATGTGTCCATAGGCTGCCGTCTCACTGTACATGGGCTGGCGCAGCTTCAGCGTGCGCTCAATGGCCTTCGGACGCAGGTCGAAGAGTTTCTCAATCCTCTTGGCAATCTCACCGTCGCTCATATTGACCTTGCTACGGCCATAGGTGTTCACGTAGATGTTCATTGGCTTGGCGATGCCGATGGCATAACTCACCTGAACCAGCATCTCGTCGGCCACACCTGCGGCCACCATATTCTTCGCGATATGACGGGCAGCATAGGCGGCTGAGCGGTCCACCTTCGAGGAGTCCTTTCCTGAGAAGGCACCACCGCCGTGGGCACCCTTGCCACCATAGGTATCCACGATGATCTTACGGCCCGTGAGACCTGTATCACCGTGAGGACCGCCGATGACGAACTTGCCCGTGGGGTTCACGTAGTACTTGATATCCAGCCCAAACAGATCGAGCACCTTCTGCGAATGGATCTGCTGCTTCACACGGGGGATGAGGATATTGATGACATCATCCTTGATTCGGGCCAGCATCTTCTCATCCTCGTCAAACTCGTCGTGCTGGGTAGAGACGACGATGGTGTCGATGCGCTCAGGAATGCCTGCATCGCTGTACTGGATGGTCACCTGACTCTTGGCATCCGGACGCAGATAGGTCATCTCCTTACCCTCCTTGCGGATATCGGCTAAGGTACGCATAATGAGGTGTGCCAAGTCGAGCGAGACAGGCATAAAGTTCTCCGTCTCGTTGGTGGCATAACCAAACATCATACCCTGGTCGCCGGCACCCTGTTCATCCTCATTGCCGTTGTCGACACCTCGATTGATATCGGCACTCTGCTCATGGATGGCACTGAGGATACCACACGAGTTGCCGTCGAACTGGTATTCCGCCTTTGTATAGCCGATGCGCTTGATGGTGTTGCGGGCGATGGTCTGCAGGTCGATATACACCTCACTGCGCACCTCACCCATAATCACTACCTGTCCTGTGGTGACAAACGACTCAATGGCGCAGCGGGCCTTGTCGTCGTATGCCAGGAACTGGTCTAATATCGCGTCAGAAATCTGATCCGCCACCTTATCGGGATGGCCTTCAGACACTGATTCTGATGAAAACAAATAACTCACGATTATTTACGATTTATTACTTTTCACTATTCACTTTTCACTTCTTCCTCCGGCATCATGATGACCTCAGCACGGTTGCCAGCCTTCAGCATCTCAGCCACGAAGGCACTGATGCTCTCTGGCGTCTGGGCATTCACCACCTTCTCATAGTCCGTATGGAAGTCGATGCCCCACTTGCGCCACTGGTTGATACAGCCCATCCAGTAGTTGTTCTGCTTCAACTGGTCAGCGTGGTTCTTCAACATATACTCCTTCACCTTCTGTAGTTTATCGGCATCGCAGGTCTTGGCAAGGGCCGTCACTTCGTCGCGCATAATCATAATGGCCGTGTCGCCCTTCTCAGGCTTCATCGGACAATAGACAAGCAACTGGTCTTCTGTCTCGAAGTCGTTGCGATTCATGCTTGACATAACGAAGACGGTATAGGCAGCGCTGGCTTCCTCACGGATCTCCTTGGTATATACCATATCCAGAATCTGACCGGTCATATCGGCCTTGATGCTGTTCTCCAATGTAAAGGGCAGATCCTTCGTGTACCACAGCATAACGGCGATGGCCTTGGGAGTCTCTGCCTTCTGCTTGAAGCTGTTGATGACGACGCCCTTGAAGTCTGTCGACACGTTCGGGCTCTTCACCACCTCTTTCTTTGAGGGTAGCGAGGCGAGATACTGCTCGATGAGCGGACGGATCGTGGCCTCGTCGTAGTTACCGATGATGGTGAAGGTGAAAGCTGCGGCATTGCTCGTCTGCTCCTTGGCCATCTCGAGGATACGGTCGTAGTCTACGTTAGCCAGTTCGTCTGCCTCGAGGGCCTTGTAACGGGGATTATGGCAGCTGACGGTAGCTGTGAGTGAGTCACTGAACACGGTCTCAGGCATCAGCAGACGGTTCTTCAACGATACCTCAGCGGTCTTCATCAGGTTGTCATACGACTTCTGGTCCTTGGCGATATTGGTGAAATAGAGATACACCAACTGCAACATCGTCTCCACATCCTTCGGCGTAGAACTACCGTTCACCATCTGACGGTTGGTACTCATCTGGAGGGAGGCGCTGGCGATCTTGCCAGCCATAGCTTTCTCCAACTCCGTGTGAGAGAAGTTACCCAGTCCGCTGGCCTCAATGACATCACCAAACATCTTGATGTTCGCAAAGTCCTTCTCGCCATAGAGGGCAGATCCTCCGAAGCCCTCGCCGCTCAGCAGCACCTGGTCTTTCTTCAGGTCGGTCTGCTTCAGCACAACGGTAGCACCGTTAGAGAGCTTCAGTTCCGTATAGCCGAAGAGGTCATTCTTCGTCTCGCTGACGATGGCACCCTTCTGAGGCAGCTCCGTCATCAGCGGCTCATCCTTCACGTTATCCACATACGCCTCAATCTGTGCGGTGCGGGCATCGGCAATGGATTTCTTCAGACCGTCTTCCGTCGGATAGACTGCACCCTCTTTCTCCGTATTGAAGCTCAGCACTACGAGGTTCGTGTCCGTCGGCAGTACGAGTTCCTTCATCACACTGTTCACAGCCTCCAACGGCAGCATCGGCACAATCTGCTTCATCGTTTCATACGTATAGTCGATGCTGGGGATGGGGTCGCAGTCCAGGAAGTTATCCACATAAGCGTCCACAAACTGAGAGTTATAACGCTTGTCCTTATTCAGATATTGCTTGTCGAGCTGGCTGAGATAGTTCTGCTTGTAACGGTTGTACTCCGTAGCAGTGAATCCGAATTCAGCTGCACGACGGGCCTCGGTGAAGGCGGCAGTCACAGAAGCATCCGTCTGTCCGTCCTTCGGCAGCACGTCGATCTCAAAGGCATCCACCGTACGCGACAGCAAATACTCTTCGTAAGATGTCGATGCCTGCAGGAACGGGCTCTCGGGCTTCTCGGCATACTCCTTCAGACGGTCATTGAGCATCGAGACAGCAGCATCCTTCACGTAATCGAAGATCATATAGGCCATCGTGTTCTTCAGCGAGTCGGGGAAAGCCTCATGCTTCATCATCACATGCATGTCGTTGGTGCGCTGCTCCTTGTCTTTGTCGATCACGTAGATGGCCTCGGGATTGTCGGGCACGGGCTCCATCGTCACCAGCGCACGGTTTTCAGGCAGCTCGATGGGAGAGAACAGGTCTTTGATCTTCTGCTCAATCTTGTCCACATCCACGTCGCCCACCACGATGATAGCCTGATTGTCAGGACGGTACCACTTCTCGTAGTATGCCTGCAGGAAGGGGCGCTCGAAGTTGTCGATGATCTCCATCAGTCCGATAGGCATGCGGTAGCCGTACTTAGAACCGGGATAGAGCTTCGGCAGGTCACGCTCCAGCATACGCATCTGAGCAGAAGTGCGCAAGCGCCATTCCTCGTGGATCACACCACGTTCCTTATCGATCTCCTCCTGTTCCAGCAGCAGACCGTCGGCCCAGTCGTAGAGGATCAGCAGACATGAGTCGATGATACCCTCACGCGTCGTGGGTACATTACTTATATTATAGACGGTCTTGTCGATGCTCGTATAGGCATTCAGGTCACCACCGAACTGGATACCCACGCTCTCACACCAACGGATCAGTTCGTTACCCTTGAAGTGCTTAGAGCCGTTGAAGGCCATGTGCTCCAGGAAGTGGGCCAGTCCTCGCTGGTCGTCGTTCTCCTGAATAGAACCCACGCGCTGGGCAATGTAGAACTCAGCACGGTTCTCAGGCCAGTTGTTGTAACGGATGTAATAAGTCAGTCCGTTGTCGAGTTTGCCGATACGTACATCGGGGTCAACGGGAATCGATGGCATCTCCATCTGGGCCATCATTGCCACTGTGCCAACTATGGTCAGCAGAAGGCTAAGGAATAGTTTTTTCATCTTCATAAGTTTGGTTGTTGTAAATTTGGGTGCAAAATTACTGCTTTTTTTCTGATTAGACGCACCATTCGACCAAAAACTACACGTTATTGACCTTTTTTACCTTTTCACCTTTTTACTTTTTTACCTTTTCATGTTCCTCGGATGATGCTCAAGTATCTCCCTGCGGAGCGTCGAGGTGTCGATGTGGGTATAGATCTCCGTTGTGCCGATGCTCTCGTGACCCAGCAAGGCCTGAATCACCCTCAAATCGGCACCTCCCTCAAGCAGGGCGGTGGCAAACGAGTGACGCAATGTGTGGGGCGAGATGGTCTTCTGGATACCAGCCGCCTCCGCCTGTCGTTTAATCATAATAAGGATCATCACACGCGTCAGATGCGCCCCACGACGGTTCAAGAACACATAATCTTCCTCGCCTGGCTTGATGTCCATGTGCTGACGATCGTCAAACCAGAACGCGAGTTCCTGTATGGCGCGCTTAGAGATGGGCACCAGACGCTCCTTCGAGCCCTTGCCCATCACACGGATAAACTGCTCGTCGAGATAGAGATTTGACAGTTTCAGGTTCGTGAGTTCACTCACACGAAGGCCACAGGAGAACAGCACCTCGATGATTGCCCGATTACGATGTCCCTCCCACTTCGAGAGGTCGATGCTTGCCTCCAAGCGATCTACCTCAGCCGTTGTCAGCACCTCGGGCAGATGCTGTCCTATCTGGGGCGACTCCAACAGTTCAGTAGGGTCATCGTCGCGATAGCCGTCGAGTTGCAGGAATCGGAAGAAACTCCTTATGCCACTCAGGATCCTGCATTGGCTTCGCGGATGTATGCCGATGTCGTGCAATCCGGCGGAGAAATGTTCCAGATCTTCCAACTGCACCTCACGAGGATCCTTGCCCTCCCCTTTCAGATAGTCAAGCAGCTTCCGCAGGTCATGCTGATAGGCGTCGAGCGTGTTACCCGACATATTACGTTGCAGCTTCAGATACCGCACGTAGCGCCTCACCATCTCCTTGTTTACCTGTTCAGCCATTTGCATTTACGGACAAGATCACAACGTCTCGACATTGTGCATGCAAAATTACGAAATAAATTTGAAAGATACAAAAAATGTTGCTAAAAGGTGCCAACTAAGGGTTATTAAGATACCAAGTCACGCTGTTGGAGATGCATTCCATAGGGGTATACTAAGCATTTCTTACTCCGTTAGTAGGCATCCTTTACTGTCATGGAAGGCATCAGAATGAACGCTAAAGATATACACTTATAAATGTACCCCTGATTTTGCTATATTCGGATAGCAAAATCAAAACATTGGATGATTCTGCTACGTGATGACCGATTTGGGCCTTATCTCTCCCATAATTTTTGAGAAAGGCTTTATACAAAGGGGAAAGAGAATGGGAGAGATGCTTTTCACCCCTCCCAAATCTCTCCCTTTTCCCTCCCGTCATCTCTCCCATGACACTCAGGCTGCATGAAGCGGCACCACCTCATAGTAAGTCACATGCGAGTGCTCCTTGTGATTGAATCCGAGGGCCTTGATGATCTTGCCCAGACGAACCTTGTTGCCGATGGTGTTCTGCAGCGAAGGATAGTCATGCTGGATGATGGTGATGATCTGATCGCAGTTCATCTTCTTCACCACCTCGCCCTCTTTCGGCTGGCGGAAGCAGGCCACGAACATCTCACCGAGATCCTTCTGATCCATAAACTCCTGGTTCAGCAGCTGGATGCGGATCACCTCTTCGTTGTTGAACCAATAAGGTGCCTTCAACTCCTGCAGTTCATAGACCACCTGGGCATACAACTGACCATAGTCGATCTCGCCCGTGTTGTCAATCAGCTGACCATCAGGAATCCGGATGCAGATGTAGCGACGGCTGCCTGTCGAGTCCTGCAAGGGATGACGGTTGTTCGTCGTTGCCACGAAGGAGGCAAATCGAGGGCGATCCTCCTGGGTACGTCCGAAGATAGGACGACTGTTCACCTTATTGACAGACAAGGCCTGCTTCAACGATGCCTGCTGGCTGTGACTGATGGCATCCAACTCGTCGAGGTTGACGAGGAGGTTGTTCGTCAGAGCCATCTCCTTGTCGAACTTGTTCGCCAGGTTCAGGTGTCCGAGGAAGTACTCTCGCAGATGCGGAGGCAGCAGCCTTCTAACGAAGACGGTTTTTCCACAGCCCTGCTGTCCGATGAGCGTCGGCACACACTCATTGCCGTGCAGCATATCCATCTGCATCCAATGGGCTACGGCTGAGCGAAGCCAGATGGTGAGATAGTTCAGCTGTTCGGAACTGATGCCTGGGATACGGCTGAAGACACGGGCGATGTGGTTCTGACCGT
>JAEEGJ010008217.1_pt1 | contig 28976 bp, 7 predicted proteins | sample 8958761 | NCBI WGS metagenome assembly JAEEGJ01 (sample SAMN16246546, study PRJNA631951) | gut metagenome | biome: gut microbiome; feature: rumen; material: RS-attached | host: Bos | place: Iran: Karaj | collected 2018-10
TGACAGAAATCTTGTCCACGAAGCTGTACGTGCTTGCGCCGTCGAACTTGATTCCGAGTGCCATGTTTTCGACAACCGGGAATTCGACACCGTCTGCATCGACATCGTATTCGAACGTTTCGGAGCCGACCGTGCGGAACACAGTGAAGCTGCCCTGAGCAGCCGGCAAATCCGTCGCGATAGTAAAGTTCTTGAGCGTGCAAGCAGCACCGCTTCCCCACACTGCGTAGAGCGTGTCGGTTGCGGTTGCAGCAGCGAGCGTGCGGAGAGCCGCAATGTCAAATGCGGCAAGAGTCGATGTGCCAGCCTTATCCAAAGCCCAGCCAGTCACGCAAGCTTCCGTGCGGGCCATGACGCTGGTCGATTGCAACGGCAGAGATTCCGTAGCGTCGGCGAGCGTGTAAGTTTCAGCGTTCTGCATCGTCGGGGCGAAGAACACGTCCTTCGCATCGTCGTAGTTCTTGTCATAGACGAACGTGTATTCGCTCTTGAGGAGCGGAGCCTTGACGTTCACGGCACCTGCGGCAAACGTGAAGTTGCCGTCGATGTCGTTCCATGCAGAACCCGTGCCGTAAGCGTACTTCGCAGCCGGATCCACGACATACTTCACGCCGCTATTGACTTCGAACGAAACGTTCGTGAAGGAGACGCTGCCCGTGACGGATGCAATCGTGAAGCTTGCATCTGCGAATTCATACGTGCGGGATGCAGATTGAGTAGCACCCAAATCAAACGTTCTCGTAAACTTGTACGTACCCTTGTCGGTATCGGCAAGATTGACGGTCGCATCCTTAGTCGTAGCGGCGCAAGCTCCCCAGACGGCGTAGAGCTCCTTCGGAGCCGTGACACTATAGTTGCCAGCTTCGTACAGAGCAATCACATCATTGTTCAGTTCCGTGTATCCGCTCGTTGCCGTAGCCGTAGCAGCGTAACCCTTGAAGCAGCTTGCATCGCTATAAATATCTGCCGGGAATGTCTTGTCCGCGCTTTCGACGGAGTAGCTCTTGTTCACGACCCAGTTCTTGCCAGATTCAGAGAAGTTGCCCGCAGAGAGGAGCGATTCCCAAGAGTCGCCGAAGTAAGCCTTTCCATCGGAGTTTTCGTTGAAGGCGAAGTGGTATTCCACAGCATCCGTCGAAATCTTGAGGTTCAGGTTCTTCTGAGCTCTAGCCACGGAGAACATTCTGCCGTTAGTCACGAGGTTTTGATCCCCGCTTGCATCGACATCGAGAATGATGTTCCCGAACGAGTAAGTCGAAGTAGCAGCGGTGAACTTCGCACCAAGCTTCATGTCTTCAATCGTCGGAATCTTCACGCCGGTTGCATCGACATCATACCAAAGCGTATCAGTACCGCTAACAGTAGCAGCCGGGACAACCTGATAGACTTGGAAGCTACCCAAAGCAGCGTCCATATCCGTAGAGACGGTGAAGTACGTCGGCGTGCAATCCACACCAGCCGCTTCCCAGACCGCATACAACGTATCAGTCGGTTCACCGAGCTTATCCAGAGAATCGAGCGAACGGATCGTTTCGATATCGAACACGCCTACCCTTCTCTTGCCAGCCTTATCCAAAGCCCAGCCTTGCATGCAAGCATCGGCGCGAGCCATGACTGCAGCCGGTTGCAAATTCACAGAACCGTTGATGGTTGCAATCGAGTAATCATCCTTTTCAATCAAGCTCGTTGCGAAGAACACGTCCTTAGCCTTGGCTGCTGCAACATTCTTGTTGTAGTTGAGCGTGTATTCGCTCTTGAGGAGCGGAGCCTTGACGTTCTTGACATCGCTGTTGATGGTGAGCAAGTTGCCAGCCGTGTATTCGGTCCATGCAGTGGTTGCACCCTTGTAAGCAATCTTGGCTTCGGTATCGAGGAGTACACCTGCTGCCGTGACTTCGAACGAAATATTCGTGAACGACACATCGTCATTAGCCGCGAGAATCTTGAAGCTGGAATTTTCGCTTTCATAGACGCGTGCATTCGTAGAATCGTTTGCGTTCGTTAAGGCGTTGGGGCCCAAATTGAACTTTCTTTCGAACAAGTACTTGCCATTTGCAGTCCCTTCGAGAGCAATAGTCGTAACGCTAGCATTGGCCGGGCATTCACCCCAAACGGCGTACAGCTTCATCGGATTATCAAAATTATGCGCAACCGCAGAGCGTTCGTACTGGGCAATGACAGCATTTTCCAACTTACGATAAGCCGTGCCGCCATCCGCAGAGAATGAGTAACCCTTCAAGCAGCGATCAGACCTGTACAAAGCCATCGGGAATGCATTGTTGTCATCCACGGTATAATAAGAAGTCACTTCCCAGTTTCCGTTGCCGTCATCCGGGTTGAACGTTTTCTTAGAGATGAGCGAGGCCCAAACATCACCGAAGAATGCCTTGCCGTCAGAATTTTCATTGAAGGCAAAGTAGTACTTCACGGCATCGGTCTGCGTGCGGAGCGTCATGTCGTTCTGGCCATCAACAACCGTATAGACACCGTTTTGAATTTCGCCGGAGCCTACAGCCGTTGTGAACTCGATAGCCGTGCCAGTCACATTATACGTATTGGAGCTGTTGAAGCGGACTGCGAGTTCCAAGCCAGCGATGACAGGAATTTCAAGTCCGTTATCACCAACAGCATCTTCGAAGGTTTCGGAGCCCACCGTATGAGATACATAGAATGTACCCTTGTCGCCCATGCCGGACTTGATCTTGAACGTCTTGTGTTCAGAGCATTCCGGAGAACCCTTCGCCGCCCACACAGCGTAGAGCTTGTCCGTATCTTCCCCATTGGCGGCAAGCGTATCGAGCGTGCGGAGTGCAGCCGCGTTGAATGCGTCGATAACCTTCGTTCCGTTCTCGTGGAGAGCCCAGCCGCTCACGCAAGCATTTGCACGAGCCATGACCGCAGTCGATTGCAACTGCTTGGTTTCATTGACGCTTGCAAGCGTGTAGGTTTCGTTATCCGAGAAGTTCGGGCTATAGAACACGGAGTCGCCGTCGGCAAAGTTCATGTCGTAGGTGAACGTGTAAGAATTCTTGAGGAGCGGAGCCTTGATGGAGCCAACCATATAGACCGTAGAGATGACTTCGTTGGCGGTCAAGAGAGAGCCGTCATAATCTCTCCAATTAGCCGTGTCGGCCTTGGCCTTCAGCTGGATTTTCGCTTCGGTATCGAGGATGTAATCCGCGTCGTTGACCGTGAACGAAATGCCCGTGAACGAGATGCCATCATTAGCTTCAGGAATAACGAAGCTCGTTGCATTCCCTTCATAGACGCGTGCCAACGTAGAGTCATTCGAGGCGGAGCCCACGTAAGCGAACTTTCTTGCAAACTTGAACGTACCCTTATCCGTACCATCGAGGGCAATGGTGTAGTTTGCAGTATTAGTCGGACATGTACCCCACTTGGCGTAAAGTGTCGCGCCAGTCGTTGCCGTGTAGCCCTGAGCATTGAATTCATTGATGAAATCGGCGTCAAGCTTATCAAACGTCTTGTTGTCCGTCGGAGAGAACGCATAACCCTTCAAGCAGAGACCGTCGCGATACAAAGCCATCGGGAAGTCGATGTCGCCTTCAACGTTATAAGCAACCGTAACGTTCCAGTTCTTGTCAGTGCCATTGACAGTGACTGAATTCGGCTTGATGTAGTTCTGCCAGGAGTCGCCGAAGAATGCCTTGCCGTTCGAATTATCGTTGAACGTGAGCATGTAGCTTACGGCCTGCATGTCCACAGAAAGTTCCACATTGACCTGTGCGTCAGCGACGGTGATGGTATCGCCGTTAGCCTTCTGCTTTTTGACATCGCCTCTTGCGACGATAAATTCAGGCTCGAACGTGTAAGCCGATGATTTGGGGCTGAACTTGAGGCTGAGTCCCATGTTTTCGACAGTCGGGATTTCAACGCCGTTTGCAGTTACGCCGTACCAGAGCGTATCGGTCGTGACCGGGTCGAGCTGGTAGAGAGCGAACTCGCCCTGTTCCGCCGGAAGGTCGGTCGTGACCTTGAATGTCGTAGGCGTGCAGCCAGAAGCGACACCCGGCGTCGCCCATACAGCGTACAACGAATCAACCGATTCCCCTTCTTGAACAAGAGAATCAAGCGTGCGGAGAGCCTTAATGTCAAACTTGTCTAACATCAAATGAGCACCGCGCATCAGCGACCAGCCTTCAAGGCAAGCATCCGTGCGGGCCAAAGCATTGCTCGGCAATAACGACTTATATTCAGTAGCATCGTCAATCGAGTACTCAATTTCGCCACCCACAAAGTCCGGGCCGTAGAACACGTCGCCGTTATCATTCGTGCTGTATGCAATCTTATAAGAACTCTTGAGGAGCGGAGCCTTGATGCTATCGAGTTCGTCGGAAACTTCGATATTCGAGATTCCAAGAATATCGTTCCAACCAGAAGCATCCTTATAGGCGTACTTCGCATTCCTATCCGTATCGACGATTACACCCGCACCAGGATTTGCAACAAACTTAACATTCGTAAACGAAATTTTATCGCCGTTGCTTTCCGCAGCGCTTAACGGGACTTTAAAGGTTGTCGCTCCAGAAGTTTCATACGTGCGAGTATAAGAAGTGTTGCCCATCGTTAACGTTCTAGAGAACGTGTAGGAACCCTTGTCGCCATCGACAAGGCCAATTCCCTCACCCATAGGAATGCAAGTTCCCCAGATTGCATAAAGAGGCATCGGGGTATTGCCGTCATAATTCCCGGACTGGTATGCAGCAATCAAATCATCATTCAATGAGGCATACGCAGTTGCACTTGTCTTGGAAACCGCATAACCGTTCATGCAGCGGCCTTCACTATACAAGCCCATCGGGAACGCCTTATTAGAATTCGTGAGATCGCGAGCCATTACCACGACCCAGTTTTCATCGGCATCTTTGAGAAGCTTCGAGCCCCTGCTATAAGATTCCCATGATTCGCCAAAGAATACATCCGAAGTCAAACCGGCAGAGTTTTCATTGAACGCGAAGTAATAGGTGTTCGGCATCGCGTCCACACTGAGCGTCACGTTCTTTTGAGCAGCACCCACCGTAAAGGTTTCGCCGATTGTAGTCGTGTTGTCGTCGTTGTCGAGCGTGAACAATTCATTGCCGTCATCGTCATAACCATAGATATCAGAGCCGTAGCTGTAGCCCGCAGCACCCGTAAACAGGACACCAAGTTCCATATCCTTGATGACAGGAATTTCGAGCCCAGTTGCAGGCAAGTCAAACTTGTTTGTATTAACAACATTCGAGCCCATCGGTTCTATGCTATAAAGCTCGAAGCTGCCCGCAACATTGCCTGGCTTGATAGTGAACGTTGCAGGACTGCTGCCATCAGCGCATGTCGCAGACCATACGGCGTACAACGTATCCGTATTCGTGTTGTTATTAGCAGCATTTTCAAGGACACGGAGCGTACGCAGATTAAGCGTGTCAATCTTCACGGTACCGGCCTTGTCCAAAGCCCAGCCCGTCACACAAGCGTCTGCACGAGCCATAACGTCGAAGGATTGCAGCAAACTGTACGAATCTGCATCCGAGACACTCTTCTCTTGCTTTTTCGCCATCGTCGAGCTATAGAATACAGCCTTTGCATCGTCATAGTTCTTGTCGTAAACGAATTCGTATTCAGCCTTCAAAAGCGGAACCTTGACAGAATCGACATCAGTACCGACATTGAAGAGTCCGTCAATATCTGTCCAAGTTGCATTCTTGCGGTAAGCAAACTTTTCAGCCGGATCCACAATGACATTTGCACTTGTGCTTGGAGTGAATGTCACGCTTGTAAACGAGACATCGCCCGCTGTCGAAGGAATCGTGAAGCTTTCAGAAGCAGCACCAGCGCTATAGACGCGGTCAACCGTTGAAAGGCCCGCATTGAACGTTCTCGTAAACTTGTACGTTCCCTTATCGCCGTCAGCAAGCGTTACGGTCTGGCCAGCATTCGAGCAAGCCACCCAAGAAGCATACAAACGCAGATAAGGTGTACCATCCCTAAATTGGCTAACATAATCATCGTGTTCAACCATGAGCACATCAGTCAACTCAGTAAATACACGAGTGTCGTTATTGGAGAGCTTATATCCTTCCAGACAATATCCGTCATCACGGTACAATGCCATAGAGAATGTCTTACTGGTTTCTAAGTTGTAAACCCTCGAAGCAATCAAATCGTCATTAGAGACTCTGAGTGAATCCGCACTAGACGGAATCCAGGAATCGCCAATAAACGCCTTGCCATCCGAATTATCATTCAATGCAATGCGGTATTCCTTAGGCGTAGATTTCAAAGTCAGCTTCACGTTCTTTTGATTTGCCTTAACTTGGACGGTTTCGCCATTCTTGATTTTGAACAGCGTGTCGGTAACATCGTCTGCATTCAAAACGAAAATCGAATCGACATACTCATAGCCCGGAGTGCCAGTGAACTTGATTCCAATCGGCATATCTGCGATAACCGGAATTTCAAGTCCACTAGCCCCCACCTTGAGCCAAGTCGTATCAGTTACAGAAGTCGGATTCACGTGATAGACCTTGAAGCTATCCTGAGCGGAAGGCGTGCCAGAAGCAACCGTGAACGTATTCGGCGTGCAGCTAGCGTCTGTAGCAGGAGTCCACACGGCGTACAAGGTATCAGCAGATTTTCTTACAGGAAGAGCTCTAATTGTGCGAAGAGCATCAATATCAAATGCAGTAAGCACTGAATTGCCATTGTCGTACAGCGACCAGCCCGTGAGGCAAGCGTCCGTGCGAGCCATCACGTCAAGCGACTGCAAGCTCTTGAAATCAGTAGCATCGGCAAGCTGGTACGTGGCTGTATCAACCTTAGCCAAGCTATAGAACACAGGTTCTTCAGTATTGCTACGATAAGTGAACTTTCTCTTACTTGAATAAGTAAGAGCATCAATATAGCCGTAATTTTTTTCAAACCTTATTGCGTTTTTAAGAACAGCTTCGTTTACAACAGGAATATCAGTCCACCCAGACATATTCCCGCGTTCCTCGAACATCAAAACATTTTGAGGATCAACAATCAACCCGGCGTTAGCATTCGGTTCATAAGACCATCTCGTAAATGAAATTTGGTCATTATCGTCAACATGTTTGATAAATATCGTGCTCATGTTGCGGTAAACGCGTTCTTGAGTCGAGTCGTTGCTGCCCACCAAAGCGAACTTTCTACCGAACGTGTAAGAGCCTTCCCTCGTTCCAGCAAACTGAATCCACATGTCCAAAGTTTCATTATTGTTAACTTCATCCAAACACGTGTTATCCCAAATTGCGTACAACTTCAGAGATGTCGTCGGCTGCGATTCGAGTGTCGTAATGAAAGCAGCACTAAACGAGTCATAGAGGTTTGTCCGATCCGTTTCAGCCTTGTCATATGCATAACCCAAGAAGCACTGTCCACTACGGTACAAAGCTTTCGGGAATCTTATGGCAGCACTTCCCACACTGTAATTAACCGTCACGTTCCAGTTCTTGTCTGCATCTTCTTCGAACATACCGTCCTTGATGAAGTTCTGCCAATCATCACCGAAGAAAGCAGCTCCCATCGAGTTATCGTTGAAGGTGATGGCGTACTCAATCGGAGTAGCAGTTGAGGCAAGCGAGTAAGTCGTCAAGACAGTGTTCTGCAGCTTCGAAACTCTCCAAGCGCCGTCAGTTTGCGGATCCACCGAGCCAGAGACAGCTTCTCCATTGCCGTCGTCGTAGCTGTAAGAGAGGCTGAACGCAGCATCCGGAGCTATTTCGTACCCGGCTTCTGTTTCCGTGCGGGCGTTATCCACGTAGAAGTCGAACGCATCGCCAACAAGCGAAATTCCGGCAGAAGACAACACATGGTGCAACGTATCGTCGCCGAACAACTGATACACACCAAGTTGCGTCGAATGAGCAGAACCGTTTTCCAACTTGACCGTCGGCAATTCCGAACCGCCCACCATTGTAGCGCAATTTTGCCAAATAGCATAGAGCTTTTTGGGGCTATTTGCATCCGTGTAGCTTCCAAAGACATGGTAATTATTTACGCTGAGCACTTTGTAAAGCGAATCGTATGTTGCAGAGAAATCCGTTGCCAAATTACTGGACCAGCCGGCAAAGCACTTACCGTCAGTACGGAATGGTTTCCAGAATTCAACAGAATCCTCGCTCGTAGCGATTTCAAGCTTTGACACCACAGCAGCACCCACCGGTAGATAGACACTGGCTGAATCTTCGGCAGAGTTCAAAGAAAGGTTTAACTTCACATAAACAGGATTGAGCGTCCAGAAACCAATATCCCATTCTTGGAAGCTCCTGACATTCAACATTCCACCATTTGCTAAAGACATTCCACTAGTATTCAAATCAACTCGATGACTGATGTATTTGAAAACATAACCTTCGTTAGCAACAGCCTGCAACTTTAACTTAACACCAAGACTATCGCCTTTTTCGTCAATTATTCTCGGAACCTTAAAATACGTTCCGTCTGTAATTACATGCGAAATTTCAATCGAATCCGGGTCGCTAGGCAACTGTTTCGGATAAGCCAGCTTTTGAATCACATTCAGCTTACCTTCACCGGAAGTCAACAGAACGGTAAGGGTATTGAATCTTAGGATAGGGCTGTTAGAGCAATCTTCAGGATGATCATAGTCCGGAACAAACGTATTGTACGCCCCGTTCGAGTTGTCGGCCAAGTACTGCAGCTGCTGCTTGATGTCAACACCATTGTACAATCCATTTTCAAGCTTCCAATAGATGCGGCAACCATCAGAATTATAAAGAGACGGAGCCCTAAGAGAATCAGCAGAAACGTTATTCAGTTCATAGAACCAATCCATTTCATAAACGCCGGCGGCCATTTTCCGGTTTCCAACGAAAATGTCCTTATTTTCCACATCCGGGAGCGTGAATTTCAAATCGTAATGCAACGAGCTTCCCGTCGGCTCAAACACAAACATGAAATCGTCAGGGTCAATATTAGGGCCGTAAGGACCAGACATTTGAGAAAGAGCCGCCAAGACCGTGTAAATGGAATCCATGTAAACGGTATCGCTAGCAGTAAAGTTCCCTGCTTTCCAAATATGGTCAGCATAATCACGGTACAGTTCAGCAGAGCTTATACTGATATGGTTACCAGAAACATCTGTCGTCGTCAAATTAGCCGGAGCATTTTCTCCGAAGTTCGTCTTTAGACCAAACTTAAGAGACCACTCCCCTGCAGTATATCCTGTGGCGGATTCGACAGTCACGCCCATAGCGACCGGCAGCGATTCTGTAGTGCCATGATCAATTGTTTTATTGAGGAAATTATTGCCCCAAGTGACACCATCGACACCATAGCCATAATTCTTGACAACAATACCCACAGGGCCATCATTGCGAGAAGCAATCTTGTATTCCGTGTTGTTCGTTGAACGCAACTGGTAATACAAGTGAATCGTATCGTGATAATCCGTATAATCCAAATTCTGCAATTCATCCGGCAACTGGTTATAGCTAAGGATGCTGTTCAACGCACCTTCATGCTTTGTAGAATTTTCAGCAAAGATTTCATAATGCGTCGGCAAGAGATCATACACATAACCATTAGCGGAATCGCTAATCATCAGAGACGGAACTAATTTCATTGAAGCATCAAGCGTGTATTCCGCAATAGGAGCTTGTCTGTAGCCAATAACAAGCCCATTGCCGGTCGTATTCCCTCGAATGTCCTTTATGATTTCATCCGTATTGGCATCGCAAGCACCATTATCGTCACTATCCACGCAGAAATGGTTCACGATGTTCAACGTAATAGGAGTCCTGTAAGTATAGGCAGCAGCACCGGAATACACATTAGAGGCAGCCAACGAAGGTGTACCCACCCACGCAGTACCCGGACCCAAAAGCTTATTGGCGATACCGACATCCGTCGAAGCAAGCTTGCCTGCACTATTCGTAAAGAGCACAAAGCCACTGCTGCAATCCGGACCGCAGTATTCCTGCTGAATGCTACCATTATTAATGTACTTGTCCAACGAATCCTTGTACGCCTGTTCCGCAGTCGTGCTGAAATTCGCCAAATTAAAGGTTGCCGGGTAGTAAAGCGGCGCACGGGTCGCATCGTTTGCATCGGCAAACACCGGCAAACCGTCGTTTTCGCTAGCGACATGAGTCCAGTTGTCCCCACCCATGTTCAAGACAGATGCAAACAGACGGCTCTTCATCTGCTCGGCAGGAATCGTGCCGTTATCATACAATTTGGAGCCGTTTTTGACAGGCTTATCAGCATACTGCAAGTCGCCATCGGCAGCGAGTCCGTTAGCTCCGGCCACTGCATTGCGGAAGTTGTGATAAATGCTCGAAATAGACGGATTTTTCCACCAAGCATCCGTAACCGGAGTTTGATTTCCATTTTCATCGTCATACGAACCAATAGCATACATTACAGCAGCATCGTCTGTTCCGTAATGGTAGTTATTGTAAAGGGAGTCCAGATCACTATTCAATTCAGCAGCAAATCCAATGATATAGCCAACGGATTGCGTACCTTCAATTTTACCTACAGTATAAGTGTTCTTGATGACGTTAGATTGAGAATTCCCCTGTAGCAAACCAAGAATACCGCCAACTTCACCGCCAGAAATATTACCATTGTACACGACTCTAGAAATATTCGTTACATAATCGGCGAAACCCGCAATACCGCCCACAATACCATTGGGAGATTCAATAAACCCATCAACAGAGGAGTTTAAAATCGTCCCACCGGAACCCATTGCGCCCACAAGACCACCGATAAAGGCCGTGTAATTAGCATTACTAAAGTCCGTTATGGAGTTCTTTATCAATAAGGATTCCACACGAGAATTGGAAATTTCAAGAGGATCTTGTACCCACCCTACTAGGCCAGCTAAATACACATCATCGTCAGAAGTTGTAACGCCCTGTGTAGTTTGTATAGTATCTCCTATTACGGTCACGTTATTCAATTTTGCTCCGCCACCGTAAACACCATTTGCAATAGTACCAACTATATACTCACCCCATAAATTCACATTTTCTATAGTCACGTTTGAAAAATCAACATAAGCATCAGGAGCACTACTTACCTCAATTGCCAAAACAGCCACAGAGTTACCCTCAATATGGACATTTTTAAACTTTACATTTTTAATCTCTACGTTTTCGTCTTGGCGACCGTACAAAGTTTCAAAGAATCCAAAATAAGGTAAACCGACACTGCACAACCCTTCAATGGTATAATCGTAACCCACAAGTCCTTTATGCATCCCACCTAAGGGTTCTATCGACAAATTGCACCGTTTATTCGTTTTATCATAGCCGCCCAAATCAATATTGCCATCCAAAACAATTTTACTATAGCAGTTATCATCGCTTTCTAACACGGTTATCATGTTAGACCAGCAAGCGTAATCATTTGCTGTGGGGGTCGTCGTTTGCGTTTGCGACAAATGGCATTCATTTGAAGTAGTATTACATTCCAGATGGAAATACTTATTATTACTCAAGCAGGTATGATACATATAAACTATCTCATTATCGGAACTATAATCCACAGAAGTTGCTAAAGCATATTTCCCTACCCAAGAATAAGTTCCTTCCAAAAGACTTTCGGCAAAATCAATATCATCCTGAGTTAAATGTCCTTTGTTATCCGTAAAAAGGGCTATACCATAGTCACCATCATAGTTAATAACATCCAATTGACGGTCGCCAGCAACAATAGCATCATTCAAGATATTTTTCTTTGCATCATCGGCTAATTTATCAAAGGAATCGTAATCCAAGAAAACCGTAACAGTAGGTTTATCACTGCCCGTTGCCAATACCGGCAATCCATCATTTACATTATCCGCAACAGTCCACACTCTATCCTTATAGTTCAAAACGGCAGCCAAACGAGCGCTCTTCATTTGCTTCGAAGGAACTACACCGTTAGAATAATCTGCACTGGAGCTATGAATTGCATTAAAAGAACGCAACCGCAAATCACCGTCCGGATTAAGTCCAGTCACAGCATTACGGAAGTTGAGAAATACACTACTATAAGAGCGGGCATTCCAATCCGTTATACTTCCGATACCCGAAACGACAGAAGCATCAGTATATCCGTAATGATAGTTATTATAAATATAATAGTCAAATTGATCATTATCGTCCAAAGCACCTATCAAATAACCTAATGCAGCACCTGTACCAATCCCCTTTATATCACCATTGGAGTATGTGTTACGTATAGAAATAGTCGGTTTTCGGACAGAACTATGCACCATCCAGCCAATAAGGCCACCCGCGTAAGCCGAACCACTAATGGAACCGTTTTCTTTTACCGAAACAGCTATACTAGACATAGTGAATGATAGACTTGCGTTAGTAAAATCGATTTTACCGAATATGCCACCAACAATATCTCCCCGTATATTAATGTCACTTACCGTGATATTATTTACTGTTTCCAGAAAACCAAATTCAGGAACAATTGTACCAGCAACACTAGCTTGAATATCAGCCCCATCCACTTTAATATCGCTAATAGCCCAAATCGGAGATGAAGCAAACCAAAGAACACCCGCCTTTGTATTATTTCCGGTCAATTTAAAGAATACATCGGACAACGTAACTTTAGTCAATAAAGTATTTCTACCAAAAGTACCTAATTTTACAAAAGCAATTTGTTCATCATCGGTTCCAGATTCATAGCAAATCCCAGATACCTTTTTGTAAGTGCCGTTTGTGACCGCATCGTCTTCCGCACTTGTGAATATATCTTGTTTCAACGTCAGATATTTACCCCTAAACGCATTCGGGGCGTCATTACAGACATCGCCTGTATGGCCAGCAAAGTTGACATCCATAGTTAAAGCGATTGTATTTACACTACTATTTTCTGAACCATTATTTTTATCCAACCAAGCTTGGGCATAAGTGCGAGCGTCGCATTTGACGCTATCAGCATTAGGATTAGCCGCATCTCCACGAGTCGTACAATTTTCATTGTACCAGTACGCAAAGCACGATTCATCACCGCTGCTAGGATCGGTCAACGCATTCGTCTGGCTGAAATACAGTGTATCTTTTGCAGTATTTTCTTTAAAACAGAAGTACGGAGTTTCACGAGTCGAGGTGTAAGTATAAAGTGCATTAGCATCGTAAGCTCGATTATCACTCCATGCTAATGTACCATCCCAAGAAGATGTTGTACCATCAACAAGCTTGTTAACAAGAGACACATCATTCGAATTAAGCTTGCCTGTGTTTTCCGTAAATAATATCAAGCCGTCGTGGGTTGCGTCAATTTTTTCAACGGGATGCGTAGAACTAACAGTTTGCAATTCTGCCCTTTCTTGTGCTCCGGCCTTGAGATCGAAATCAGCCAAATCAAACTTTACTGCGTAAATCGGCATGCGATCGCCGGTAACAGCATTAACGTCAGCAAAGAACGGCAAACCGTTGTTTTGGCTACCATCTAAAGTCCAAACGCCTTCATCAATGTTCAGCACAGCAGCAAAGCGAGGTGACATCATATCGTCATCAATAATCGAACCGTTGGCAAATTCACCCGAACCGTTAACAATCGGATATGAAGCGTCATAACGCAAATTGCCATCGGGAGCGTATGGAGACACAATATTGCGGAAGTTGCGAGCGATAACGCTGCCAGTAGCTCCGTTTACAGAAGCTTTTTTCCAATCGTCACCAGAAATGGCCGTCGTGGCACCCCCATTTGCAAAAGCACCTATACCACTCTTTGCATCACCATCGTTCGTGCCGAAATGGTAGTTGTCACTTATAGTTAAAACCATTTTTTTATAAGATTCAATAGAGCCAACCAAGTAGCCGCGATAACCGCTACTCTTCGTCATTGTCACATCACCATAACTATAAGTATTCTTTATCTGGAATGTTGATGCTGGTGAATCGTCTATTCTCGCATCAACGAAGCCAACGAGACCGCCAGCATTGTCTAAATTTGACGTAACATCAGCCAACACGCGTGATTTTGTAATCGAGTAATCAGCATAGTCTCTTGGGGTTTCTATAAGTCCCACAAGGCCACCGGCATTATCGCCTACAACAGAACCCCCAACGGAGTTACCCGTAAATTCAAAGCCACCACTTTGGCTCGAAACTATACCGAACAAACCTCCTGCAAATCCATTTACTCTATTTTCAGAAACAATCGTAACGTCATTTGCAGATACATTTGAAACAATCAACCTGCCATATACAGCATTTACCTTACCAAGGATACTACCAGCAGCATCGTCTGCGGTTACTTTCACCTTACTCACAGCCACATTTTCTATAACTAGAGGATCATCACCAGTGAAAGTATTCGCAATTGCACCGCCCCATTGGCTAGCCTTGAATTCAGAATTATTGACAGAGATGTCTTTAATTGATTTAACAGATACAGTAACGCCACCAGCATCTTCGGCTACCAAAATGCCGACACTTTTACCATTAAAGTAAACATTGTCAAAAGCGATGTTGGTTAAACTCGCTTTTCTGTCAGCTAAATTGACAAAACGAATGTCTTCACTGGAAGAAACGTAGCAAAGCCCCTTGATTGTATCACGCTCGCCCTCCTTACTCTTGATAACATCTTTTTCGCCAAGCATCAAATAATGACCCTTGAAAGCATTGACACCGTCTTTACAAGCATCACCATCGCGGCCAGCAAACGCAATGTTCGTAGTCAAAACAATCGAACCATCATTAGCATCCAACCAAGCTTGTGCGTAAGAATAAGCATCAGGAGTTGCTCCGTTTGAATGGTTCTCACCGTCATCGTACCAATAATCGAAACAAGTTGGACCATTACCATTGTTGCCACCAGGATTAGTCAACGCTTTCGTCTGGCTGAATTTCAAGATTTTATTCGTCGCACCACTCTCATTTTTTTCAAAGCAGAAGAAATTGACAGAGCCTTTATATGTAAACACAGCATTGCTGCTAAATACTTGAGCCAAACCATACGTTGCATTAAACCAAGAATTTTCGGTTCCAGCAAGACCATTTGCAACGCCGAGGTCAGCACTGGAAAGCTTGCCGGTGTTGTCCGTGAAGAAGACTAAACCCGTGTGGTTTCCGTTATCTACAGTTCCTAAAGGATAAGTCGCTGTTGCAGCAGTCCAATCATCCCTGAGGGGACTCCCCGCATCAACTACGGCATCGAAAGAAGCGTAATCTAAGCAAATTGCATAGGAGTATTTATCGTTGACGCCATCTGCAAATACCGGCAAACCGTTGTTTTGGTTCGCGTTGACAGTCCAGGCAACCACTTCTTGGTTCAAGACGGCAGAGAATTGAGCATTCTGCATTTGAGACGAAGGAATAATGCCATTATAGTACTCAGCGGAAGAGTTACTATCGAAAACCGGTTTGGTGATGTCGCCAAATCGTAAATTACCATCAGCATCGAGGCCGTTTGTGCCAGTCACTGCGTTGCGGTAGTTACGCAAAATGCGGTTTCCAGAATTATTGTCATTCATCGTCGTCTTGGGATTTGCCGATGCAGCAGCCCCCCAAGATGTCGTACGCCAAGCATCCGCAGTCAAAACTTCATCAACAATTTTTCCAATACCCGAAACCGTTTTAACATCAGTCGCGCCGTAATAATAGTTATCGGTTATAGAAAATTTGCCATTGCTCACAACACCAAACAAATAACCGCTCAAATCGCTTGCCTCTAGCAAACCCGTCACGTAGTTTTGCTGAACTGTAGTCAGTTCACTAGACGCATTTAAACGCCCCACAAAGCCGCCTACCGTATCTGCAGACACAACAACGTCGCTTACAGCATTTTTCTGAATTTGAGAAACATTCACAGCTTCGCCAGCCAATGCGCCAGCATATTTTTTCGCCTTGAAAACAGAATTCGTTACAGACAAGTTTTCGATATTACCCATGCCGGCAAGATTCTCATCAATCGCGATAAGGCCCACGCTAAGACCTTTGCTCTCTAAATTGAAGTAAACACTATCGAAAGCGACATTCGTTAACTTTGCAGTAGAACCCGCAACTTTTACAAAGCCAAAACGTTCTTCTTTATCGGATGTGTAGCACAGGCCTTTTATGGTATAGCGAACGTTCGTACCCTGGATGATGTCGCCAGAGCCTAACGTCAGGAACTTGCCCCGGAAAGCGTTAGTACCGTTATTGCAAACGTCGCCTGTATGGCCAGCAAACACGATATCCGTCAATAGCTGGATCGTACCATCTTTAGAATCCAGCCAGTATTGCACGTAAGCGTAAGCATCCGGGAAAATATCGTTCGTGGGATCGTAATCAGAGTTTGCAGGATCAGTAACGGAATGCATTGCATCTGCGTTGTACCAATATTCAAAGCATTTCTTATCGGTGGGCTTAGAAGATGCACCAAGGACTTGATCAAAATCTAACATATTTCCGCGTTCATTAAAGCAGAAGTAGTTCGTCGGAGCATTCGTTTGATAGCGGTAAACTGTGTTGCCATTGCTATACTGTGCGTTTTCACTCAATGCAGGCGTACCCTCCCAAGAATCAGAACCATCGCCTTTCAAGAGGTCATTCGCAAAATCGACATCATTTTGATCCAGAACACCCGTGTTATCTGTGAAAAATACAACACCCGTTTTGTACGGAGATTCCGATATCATCTCCAGCGGATGAGACTTTTCGTCAATAGCGGATTTCAATTTATCCGTTTGATCTTTGCCGGCCCTATCGTTGAAATAGCTGACATCAAGGCTGACCGGGTAAATCGGCTTACAGGTTGAACTGACAGTGGGGCATGCCATCGGCAAGCCTTCGTTTTCATCAGTCGCCAAAGAAAACTCCATAATAGCAGCCATTCGGCGACTCTTCATATCCGTCTCTGAAATAACGCCATTAAAATAATTCGCACCATTACCATGGACAGGCAAAGAATCGTACCTTAAAACACCATCAACCGGCAGACCTTGCACAGAATTACGGAAGTTCCGTGCGATAACGCTATACGAATTTTCAACAGTATTTACGGTGGGCGTTCGCCATTCTTCACCATCAACAGCAAAAGCCCCATCACCAGACGCTCCTATTCCATATTGAGCATCAGCATCATTTATTCCGTAATGATAGTTTTGGGTAATATAAAAACCAAACTTGGAGGTATCATTCAACCCGCCAATCAAATAGCCAAGCGTACTCGTCGATCCACCCGTTATGTCCCCTTTCGTGAATGTTTGGGCAATCGTCATACTAATTTCATCATTAAAGGAATTTGAGGCATAGCCAATAAAACCACCCGCATAAGATTTCGTTACACTAGCTCCCGTCACGTTAACATCGACTGAATCACCGCTACGAGGAGTCGATACCGCATATGCAAAATTTTCACTTCTACCTACGTAACCACCGGCATAAAGTTCAGAAGAAACAGAAACATCTTTTATAGAAGGTTCTACACCTACACCAGTATAACTAAAAAGAAATTCAAGCGGTTGGCATTTTACTGAAGTTTTAGCCCAACCAATCATACCGCCAGCAGCATTTTTTCCCGTTACAGAAACTCCATTAAGCGCAATATCCAATATCCACAGTCTAGGAGAAGTATCGCCATTGTAATCCAGATAACCAAAATTACCGCCAGCATAATCACCTTTTACAGAGGTATTTCCACCTACAGAAACATCATCAGGAAGAAATCTCATAGAAGACTCTTCTATTGAAACAGAACCAACAACGGCTCCTGCGTAAGAAGTACCGCCATCGCCTACAACAATAGCCTTATTTACACCAATATGTAAAAAATCTCCCACATTTACAACGCTACCAGCAACAGCACCGGCATAAGAAGAACAGGCGGTTCCCGAACAATTGCTTACAACAGAAACATCATCTACGTTTACGAAACTCAATTCATTGGAGACAGCACCATTACCTACAGCAATTTTTCCAGCAACAGCACCGGCATAAGAAGAACAGTTGTCAGAACGACAATCGCTAACAACAGAAGTCCCGTTTACAGTAATCCCATTAATATTTTGCACATCAACAATACTACCCGCAATAGCACCGGCATACTTAGCTTCAAAATGCGAATTTATCACAGAAATACCGCCAATACTAGACGGCTCTTGGCCAGGATAGAACAAGAGCACACCGGCCTTGGTCTCGCCTGTTCCCGTCAGCTTAAAATAAACGTCTTCAAAGAAGGCGTTCCCTAAACCAGCACCTTGACCACCATACAGAACAAAACCAATGGAATCATCTGCAACGTTAGATATATAACAGAGGCCCTTGATTGCATGGCTTTTGCCTGACTCATTATCGAAACCACGGAGTTCGCTCAACATCAGATATTTGCCCCTGAACGCATTCGGAGCATCAACGCAACTCGTATCGGTACCGTTGATTTGCGTCCCGGCAAATACAATATCCGATTTCAAGATAATAGAACGCCCGACATCATAGTCAAGCCAATTTTGTGCGTAGGTATAAGCATCCGCAAAAACATTATTGCTAGGGTCGTTATAACCATTCTTGTTATACCAGATTTCAAAGCACGTTCCATTTGTAGGCCTGCTTGTTGCATTTAATTCTTGCCAGAAATTCAATTCAGTATTATTTTCTTCAAAGCAGAAATAGTTTCTCGGAGCCGTAGAAGTATAACTGAAACTAGTCCATCGATAACCGCCAAACCCTGAACTTAAATCATAACCATCAGAGTTTTCCCAATCATCAGATCCATCTCCAAGCAAAAGATCGTTTACAAAATCAATATCATCTTGTTCAAGTACACCATTTTTATTTGGATAAAGGTTGATACAATCAGTAGCATAGCCATGACAATATTCTAAAGGATAAGAACCATTATTAGCCGTTTGCAATTTATTCAACTGGACTTGGTTGGCCAAAAGTTCAAACATATCTAAATCAAAAAACACCGGTACAATAGCATCGGAAGAATAATAACCTTGTATAGGGAAACCATCATCGTTTAAAGTCCAAGTATTTCCCTCAATTCCCGTCCAATCACTCCTATCCATACTTAAAACGGCTGCCATTCGCCTACTTTTCAAATCATCCGATGAAATAACGCCATTGTAATAGTTGACGCTATTAGCAATATTACGGATAGGCTTGGGATCATACCGTACAACGCCATCTGCATCAAGACCAGTCACGGCATTGCGGAAATTACGGCCAATAAAATCGCCAGAATACTTGCCTACATATTCAATAGAATCAACTTCCATATTTATAGCAGGATTCCGCCATCCATCCTCTTTAAACGTTCCAATAGTCTGCTTTGCTCCAGCATCATTTGTTCCAAAATGGTAGTTGCCTTTTATATAATACGTAAAATAAGTGCTATCATTCAAGCCACCAATTAAAAAGCCCAAAGTCGCACCATCACCCCCAGTTACATCACCTATCGAGAAATTATTTTTCATGTAAAGTTTAATTTTTTCAGATGCCAATTCATTTGCAAGATACCCCACAAGACCACCGGCATAACCACCGCTCTTAGAAACAGAAACATCAACATTGGTAAGTTTTGCACCGTAAACAGCAACGGAATCGCCCACATAAGTGCTGTCTATATAACCGATAAGGCCACCGGCATACATTTGACCAACAACCTTTACATTTTCGACTACAGCCCTTGGTATGCACCGGCCCCCCTTACCAAATACAGATCCAGCAGCCCCCCCATAAAATTCCGAATTAGTCACCTTGATGGTTGCATCAGATCCAGTTGTTCCAATTCGTCCTGTTGCAGATGCGATAATGCCAACACCTGAAGATTCATTTCCTGATGCAAAAAAAGCATCGTCAAAAATCAAGTTATACAAAGAATCGTTCTTGCCATGATCATCCGAGCTACCAAAACGCCTAATAAAACCAGCGCTAGTATCAGCATAAGTCCCTCTATCGATATAGCAAAGTCCCGAAATCGTTCGATATTCACGAACACCAAGCTTACCTCCATTAGTAGCATGACCACCCATATTCACTTGACTTTTGGCCCTTAAATCAAGCATTTTTCCTTTAAATGCATTTTTTCCAGTATTACAGGTTGCAGTTCCTCCGGTACCCGTATGTCCTGCAAAATGGAGATCGCTAACCACTTTAACGTATGCATAACCGTTACTATGTTTATCAAGCCAGGCCGTTACATGTGAATAGGCATCATCGAATATCCAATCTGCTTCTTGACTATGCGAAGCAGCATCATCATACCAGTACTCATAGCATTGATAGCCGTTAGCATCGCTATATACATCTGGCGGTGCGGACAATTGCCCTTGATACTGTCCCAAAAGCAAGCTCAATTCGCCAGTGCTTTTACTCCCTTTGACGCAGAATATCCATTCATCATCAGCAGCATGTGCAGAAGGTGCAACCAAGGAAGCACTCAGCAGAAGGAGTGTAGTCAAGACATAGAAAACCGGATCTTTGGCCATAACAACCCTTTTTTCAGAATATATTCCAAAGCAAATATAGTTTTCTTACAAGAAGATTACAGAAAATATTCTGAAAAATAAATGAAAAAAAGCCCCGAACGGGGTTTCGGTGATTAGGAACACAAACAAACAGAAAAACGCAAGGGGAAGTTTGGGGTGTGGGATGACACCCCGCAGTCATCTTTAATCAAAAAAATTCCGGCAGAAACGCCGGACTTGACTTAATCAATATTAAAAAAACTTCGTCAATTTACGCTTTACCGAGAGCCGCCTTGATAGCAAGAACGTCTGCTTCAGAAAGTTCGGTGAAATCCGTAATTTCTTCAACAGGCCTGTTCTTCAATACCATTTTCTCCGCCATTTCACGAGCTTTTTGATTGCGACCCGTATCAATAGCGGCTTTATGGATGGCGTATTCGTCCCATTTGGCTTTTTGTGCTTGATCGATCATTTTCTGTTCCTCTTTCGATAATTTAGCCAATTTTGCGCTGAAAAACAAGCGGGCGAATACCGAATTTTCGTACTGCTTGGGCATCTGCGTCATGTTTTTCATGTTCTTGAGGGCGTAAAGCCCCATGTCGAGCGTCGTTTCAAGTTCTTCCAGTTTTTTATTGAACTTCGGCAGTTCCACGAATGCGAAATTGAGCGTGTTGCTGATGCTTGCGCCGTTGGCTTCGCGAAGCTTGGCGCGGCGGATGTAGCGGTCGTCGGCAAACACGTTGAATTCCATGAACACGACCGTCACAACAGGACTCAAAGTGTAATTGTACTGTTGGCCGCGTTCGCCCTGCGCGATAATCGTCTGCGAGGCGTAATAAATCGCACGGTTGACAATGTTTTCCTGATAAAGAATCTGCACTTCGATGATGAACCGCCGCTGGGCCGTATCGATGCAGTGCAAATCAAAGACCGTAGTCCGGTTTTCGTTTGAACCGTCGCTGTATTCCTTGTTGCGGGACTGCACATCGACAATCGGCGACGCGATTTCGCCTTCAAGCACGGCGTTCAAAAGTGCAATCAGGCAAACCTTGTTCTGCGTGTCGGGATTGAAGGCCTTCTTGAAAGTCCTGTCGAGCAGGAGGTCGGCAAAAACTCCGGCACCCTTGTATTCTTCAAACGTCTTGGCATCGCCTATCATTTCGCCGTGGCCAATCTGGGTTTCCGCGTTGTTAATTTCGGCGTTGTTCATTTCGACGTTATTATTTTCCATAATTATCCGTTGTTAAACACCCGAAAATGTCGGGCACATAGACAGAAAACAGCTCCCTATCCTTTATATTAACACGCAAATTTGAGGAAAATGGACCAAAATTGAACAGAATCAAAAACGTAGCAGCAATGCTTATTTTGCAGATTTGAAGAAATTGGACTAAAATTGAACTTAATTGTGAATAAGCGATTCTCGCCTTTTGTTATATTACAACTCATGTTCGGTATTTATATCCACGTTCCGTTTTGTGCGAAAATTTGTGATTATTGCGACTTTCGCGTGATGCCTGCAAATGCTCGGCTGTTCGAAGAATATGTGGGCTTGCTGGAACGTGAAATTCGTGCGTTCAATGATTCGCATCAGGATGCTCTTGCTCAAGCACGAACGCTTTATCTAGGCGGCGGAACGCCTTCCATTTTGCCGGCGGCGTGTCTGGAGCGGATTTTTGCAGTGCTTGCATCGTGTGGTGTTCGCGTCCGTGAACTAGATGAAGTCTCAATGGAATTCAATCCGGAATCAAGTAACGAAGAATCGGTGCAGGCGGCGCTTGCTTGCGGTGTGCGACGCTTTAGTCTTGGGCTTCAGACGTTTTCGCAGCCGCTTTTGGACCGCATTGGCCGCAGGCACACGGTAGAACGTGGCTTTGAAGCGCTACGCTTGCTGACTTCGCTTCCGCAGGCGAAGGTCTCGGCGGACTTGATGTTCGATTTGCCGGGGCAGTCGGTGGATTCGTTCTTGAGCGATGTCGATCGCTTGTCGGATTTTCCGCTGGGGCACTTGAGCTTTTATGGGCTGAATGTGGGCGAGCGGACGCTTTTAGGCGGTCGCGTATCGCGTGGCGAAGAAAAAGTTGACGAGAGTTTGTACGAACCGATGTACCTCGGTGGTGTTGAAATTCTTGAGAAAAAAGGTTTTGCGCGTTACGAGGTTTCGAATTTTGCAAAGCCGGGCGACGAAAGCGTACACAACATAAACTACTGGAATCGTGGCGAGTACATTGGCTTTGGGCCGGGTGCGCACAGCTATTTTGACGGTCGCCGATTCTGCGCTCCTGAAATGTATCCGCGTTGGCGTGATTACGTGAATGCGGGTTCGCCCGATGCTTCGCTGACGTATGATGATTTGGACAAAGACGATGTTTTGACGGAACGCGTGTGGCTCTCGCTACGCCAGCGCTCTGGCCTTGACTTGAACGCGCTTGCCGCTGAAGGAATTGCCGTCTCGCCGGAAGGCTATGAACCGTGGGTTCAAAAAGGATTTGCTGCAGTCGAGGGAGGAATCTTAAAACTCGTTGGCCGAGGCTGGATTTTCATGGACGGCGTCGTGACTGACGTGCTGAACGCCTGCCGATAGCGTTTTCCCCATAAAAAAGAAGCCCGCTTGCAGGCGGGCTTGAAAAAGTTTTGTGTTTTGTACGCGACTCTCGGCTCGCTACTTGTTAGTTTCTTTCTTGCATTTGGAAAGGGGTCCAGGGGGCGGAGCCCCCTGCGTCGTTGAGCGGCTATTTATTAATAGCCGCTAAGAACGCGTCTTTCTTTTCTTGCAAGAAGTCCTTGCTGTTGTACTTGCGGATACGGCGGAGAGCCTGGTCACGCAACTGGCGCACACGTTCGTGGGAGATATTCATGGATTCGCCCACTTCACGCAGCGTCTGCGGGGCTTCCTGGTTGATGCCGAAAATGCCGGTGATGACTCGGGCTTCGCGTTCCGGGAGCTGTTCCATGAGGTCGCGGGCCAAAGCTTCGACGCTCTGGATTTCGGAATCGGCTTCAGGGTTCGAGGCGCCGCTGTCCGGGAGAACTTCGGCGTAAGTAGCCTTGGAATCTGCCTTGAGCGGGCTATCGAACGAAACGCCGCGCTGACCGATCTGGATGAGTTCACGGATTTCTTCGTTGATTTCCTTACCGCGGGACTGCTCGTGCAAAGCCTTGCGCACACGAAGGTGCTGGTTTGCCGGCAAGCGGATGAGGTTGCCCTGTTCGTTAATGGCACGAGTAATATAAGCCTTGATCCACCAAACGCCGTAACTGATGAATTTAAGACCACGGGTATGTTCGAAAGATTCGATAGCGCGGACGAGGCCCATAGCGCCTTCGCTGACCAAGTCCGGAAGCGGAATCGGGCAGCCGCGGTACTGGATGGCGACCTTGAGCACAAAGCGCATGTTTGCAGAAATCAGCTTTTTACGGGCGATTTTGTCGCCTTCTTTAGCTTTTTGGAAAAGTATCTGTTCTTCTTCGCGGGATAGGGGTGCGGTACGACGGATATCTTCTAGGTATCTTTTGAGAGTGGTATCGGTAGAATCAATATGCATTTTAAAAACCTTGCCCTTATAATATCGCTTTTTTAAAGCAAGTTGCGTGCCAATTTTGTAAAATTTTCCAAAATTTTTACAAAAAGTCCTTAAAATAAGAAATTTGAAGATTTCATTGTGCGAAAAATCATAAAATATTTCCTCGTTTTTACAAAAATTGTCGTAAAAATATAACAAATTTTTCTAAACGTGACAAATTAGTAGGAAGTAGACGGTAGAAAGTAGGAAGGAAATGTAAAGGATACGTTGTTTATGTGTTCATTATGAACATAGCCCCCTCCCTTCGGCCCCCGGTGTTTCATTTTGGAATGCGTATTTCCATACTTCAAACCTGAAATTTTACTGGATCCCCTCCGCTTCGCTCCGAGGATGACGAATCCAGAATGACAGGTCGAGGATGACCGTGGTCGCGACTTTCGCCCACACCCCAAAGCGAAGCGACCTCACAGGACCGCAGGTCCGCGCCCATACCTCATCACTCTAACCTCCAATCACTAATCACCAATCTCCAACCACCAATCACCAACCACCAACCACTAACCACTAACCACCAACCACCAACCACTAACCACTAACCACTAACCACCAACCACTAATCACTGCTTACTGCCTACTTCTAACTTCCTACTTCCTACTTCCTACTATCAAATTTTCATATATTATCCTCGTTATGTCAATAAAAGAGCCTGATCAATCCGTATGGAACCGTTTTTGGCAGCGCAAGAACGACATGGACAAAGTCTATCCGTCTTCGCCGTCTATTATAGAAGCTATCAAGAAGAATTTTAAGCTCGAAGGCCTGAAGGTCTTGGAAGTCGGTGCCGGAACTGGCCGCGATAGTGCTGAACTCGCTCGTTTGGGTGCCGATGTCTATGTTCTCGATTATGCCGAAAATAGCCTGAAAATCGTGAATTCGCTCCGCGAAAGCGAAGGCCTCACGAATTTGCACTTGGTCCGTGGCGATGCGTTCAAGTCCCCGTTCCCGGACAACACTTTTGACTTGGTGTTCCATCAGGGCTTGGCCGAGCATTTCAAGGATTCCCTCCCGCTGATTCAGGAAAACTACCGCATCGTCAAGCACGGCGGTTGCTGCCTTTGCGATGTGCCGCAGACTGTTCACCCATATACGGTTATCAAGCATATCTTGATTGCAATGGACAAGTGGTTTGCTGGTTGGGAAAAGCAGTTTACGATGGGGCAACTCAAGACGCTCATGCGTGATGCTGGCTTTGAATGCGTTTACCAGTATGGCGACTGGATGCGCCCGAACCTTTTCTATCGAATCCTTCGCGAACTCGGCTTCAAGTTCGGTGTTGAACTCCCGAAGTATCCGCTTGACGGGACCGCTTATCAGAAGTTTAAGGACAAAATTTTGGACTCGCTCCAGTCGGTGCCGGTGATGCATTACACACAACTTTGCATTGGCGTTATCGGACGTAAACCTTAGGTCGTTGCTTGAAAATCCTCGTCGTAAATTATCGGGATCGCATGCATCCGGCTGCTGGAGGTGCTGAAAAGCACCTGCATCGCATTTTCGGAAAGATTGTAGAAATGGGCCACACGGTGGTCCTGTTTACGACATCGTTTCCAGGTGCTAAGGAACGCGAGGTTGTCGATGGAATTCAGGTTGTCCGCAAGGGCGGCGATTTGATGTTCCAGCTCACGGTGGCGCTGAATCTGAAAAAGCTCGACCGCGAATTCGACTTTGACGTTGTTGTGGAAGATTTGAACAAGTTGCCGGTCTTTGCCCACTGGTTCGTCCGCAAGCCGCTTTTGGTGCAGATGCATCACCTGTGGCGGGGGTCGATTTTCTCCGAAGCGTTTTTCCCGATTGCGTTCATGGTATGGTTCTTTGAGCGGATTATCCCGTTCTTTTACCGCACGCAGCCTTTTGTCGTCGTAAGCCCGAGTACCAAAAAAGAACTCGCCGAAATTGGCGTGGAAGAAAGTCGCATTTCCGTGATTTACAACGGCTCGGAGAAACCTAAAATTGAGAGTGCGGGATCGAGTGAAAACGCTGCGAACCTCGCGACGAATGCCGCGGAACCTTATTTCATTTGGCTTTCTCGCGTTCACCGCTACAAGGGCATTTGGACGGCGCTTGAAGCGTTTGAAAAATTCTCGAAGTCGCACCCCGAAGTCAAGCTTTTTGTTGTCGGTGACGGTCCGCTTTTGAAAAAGCTCCCATCATGGCTCAAAGCGCATGGCCTGGATGGCAAGGTGGAATTGACGGGGTATGTTTCGGCAGCCCGCAAGTACGAACTGCTTTCGTCTTCGCTCGCTTTGTTGCAGACAAGCTATAAGGAAGGTTGGGGCCTCACCGTGATGGAAGCGGCTCAGCTTTGCAAGACGACGATTGCATCCGATGTGCCGGGACTGCGTGACAGCGTCCGTGACGGCAAGACGGGAATTCTGTTCCCGTCGGGCGACGCTGCTGCTTGCGCTTCTGCGATGGAAAAAGTTTATAGCGATGCGGAACTGCGTGCGAGTCTCGGCCAAAATGCCAAGCGTTACGCCGAATCGTTCAGCTGGGAAAATTCTGCCCGCGAAACTCTAGAATTGTTGGAACGTACGGTTGAGGGGAGCGTACGAAAATGAAATTGAATCCGAAGCTCAAGTCTTTGCTCATTTTTTGCTTAAAGCTGGTCGTGACGATTGTTCCGGCTTACTTTGTCTATTGCAACATCGTGAACGACCCGGAATGGGATGTGAGCGACCTCTATAGGTTGTTCGAAAGCGATAGCGTTGTTCCGCTTTTCCTTGCTTTACTTTGCCTTGCCGTTTCGAACTTTACCGCTTGCCTCCAGTGGAAACTTTTGCTTGAAAAACAGGGCGTTCGCATGTCGTACGGCAAGCTCCTCAAGCTTTATCATGTGGGGCTGTTCTTCAACAACTTCATGCCTGGAAATGTCGGCGGCGATGTCAAAAAAGTCTATGACATCCGCATGCAGGGTGGGCAAGATACGGTGGGCGCAGGCTTTACGGCGACGGTGTTCGACCGCTTGTTTGGGCTTTTCTTTATTACATTGTTTGCGTTAGCGGTGGGGGCGTTGTTCTTTGTGCACGATGCCGAACAGCGTGCGTTTATATGGCCTTCGGTTTGGATTTTCATGGGCTTCTGCGTGTTGTTTGCAGCACTGTTGAGCCGTCGCATTGGCAAGTTCTTTTGCAATCTCGCTGCAAAAATTTTGCCTGAAAAAATCGAAACGCGATTGCTGCGCATGTTTGAACGTTTCCAGAAGTTCCGTTCCAAGAAACTTTGGATGAACATCATTTGCCTTTCGATGGTGACGCAATCGCTTCGCATTTTTGTGCATTTCTTTTGCGGAATCGCAGTCGGCGTGAACCTCTCGATGTCGTGGTACTTCTATTACATTCCGCTTGTCGCCATTGTGAGCGCACTCCCGATTTCGATTGGCGGGTTTGGTCCGCGTGAATTTTTGGCACAGTCGCTTTTTGCACGTGCTGGAGTGCCCGGACTTGAATCGGTCGTGATCCAGTTGCTTGCATATTTTGTAAGTTTAGTATTGAGCTTGTTCGGTGCTGTAGTGTTTTTGATGGGACAAAAGCCAACGCCGGAACCTGCAAATGGTCATCCTGAAGCAAGGCCGTAAGGCTATGTTGCAGAAATGATTTGTCATCCTGGAGGGAATCGTAGATGACCGATAGGATCCATTGTTTATTATATCGTTTTCTATATCGTTTGCTATATGAACTTGCGTTAAAAAGGAACGCAAAAAGCTGAAATAATTGAAATGGAGATGCCCGCCTCCGAGCAGGCATGACAGCGATGAATCATCCTGAATTCGTCATCCTCGACTGTGAAGGGAGAGACAACCTCGAAAGGCGAGCGTCGCAGCCATACTTGTATGGATATGACCGAGCCAAAGAGGTTGGGGCTTGCCCCATCCAGTGCAGTTTATGTCAGCGTATAAAGAATATGGATGTAGAAAATCTTTTGAAGGGGTTGAACTCCGACCAGCGTGCGGCAGTGTTGCACGATCACGAAAAGAACGGACAGCTTTTAATTTTGGCAGGGGCGGGTTCGGGAAAGACTTCGGTTTTGACCAAGCGAATCCAGTACCGGATTATGTCGGGTGTCGAACCGGAGAAAATCCTGGCGCTTACGTTTACGGCAAAGGCGGCTGCTGAAATGCGGGAACGCGTGCAAAAGTTGTTCCCCGATGCGGGTGTGCGGCTCTGCACGTTCCACTCGCTTGCGTTGTTTATCCTCAAGTCGAAAGTGCCTGTTAGGCAAGATGTGGAAAGCCGATCCCGTCCCCGTTCCGAGCATTGTGGACACATAAGCAATAAATTGCAAGTGTCCACTAAGAATAAATCGGGGATGACAAGTGAGGATGGCTCTTGCTTTGCTTACGAGCTTGTCGGTTTCAAGAAAATGCCTGTTCCGACGGAATCATCGGACAAGTCGTTTATGCAGGAGCTTGCAAATGTGGGGCGGCGTTTCGGCGGTCGAAAGTTCCGCTTTTCTCGCGAAGAACTTTTTTCGGATGCGCATCCCGCGAAACTCTTAAAAAAACTAGAACCCTTGCGTGAACGCGTGCTGGAATCCGGACAAGTCGTTTTTGAAGACCTCATCTACCAAGCGATTCATTTGCTCGAAAATCACGAAGATGCTCGAACTTTTTTTCAAAATCAATGGACGGAAATTCTCGTTGATGAATACCAGGACATCAACCCGTCGCAGTATCGCCTTGTGAAAGCTCTGCTGGGTGAACGAAAGTCGCTGTTTGTCGTAGGCGATGACGACCAGGCCATTTACGGGTTCCGTGGGGCGGATATCGGGAACATCAACCGTTTCCGCGACGACTTCAAGGAAAGTTCGCTTATCCGTCTGGAATGGAATTACCGCTCGGTTGCGAACATCTTGCATTTTTCGAACCGCATTTTCGAAAACAAGCCCATCCACTTGCGGAAAGTCTTGCGTGCCGGCAATATGAACGGCTCGGGAGGCTCGCCAATCTTCAAGGAAAACCGTGAACCTGAAATTTGGGTGAGCGAAGACCCGA
>JAEEGJ010008219.1_pt1 | contig 28969 bp, 24 predicted proteins | sample 8958761 | NCBI WGS metagenome assembly JAEEGJ01 (sample SAMN16246546, study PRJNA631951) | gut metagenome | biome: gut microbiome; feature: rumen; material: RS-attached | host: Bos | place: Iran: Karaj | collected 2018-10
CCATTTTTGGGAATCAGGGTGCTTGAAGGAGTGAGTGGCTACCTGCTGCTTGGAGTTAGTTGTATAGTGCCTGTACCAAGTATCTTCTTTAGCTGAGTACAAGCCACTTGTCCCTTGTCCATTCAACGTCGGTATTGATGGAACCTCATAACAGGAAAGATAATTGAGACCGATCTGCGTTGAATTGGCAGTGGTGAATGTCAATGTATTGGACGCCCATCTGTCAACATATGTCCCGGTCGCTCCAATAGAAGCGTCGAACTCGACTACATAGGCCTGGAACTCGTAGGTCGTATTCTCAGTCAAGCCTGTAATCTCTTTTGTGAATTGTCCGGAAGAAGCCGACGTGCCATTAATCCCAACTGTCGTCCACGAGCTTGTGCCTTGCTTTCTGTAACGGAACCCACGATCCTGAATGGTACCAGTAGCTCCGGAATAAGAACCGTTTAGCGTAGCCGTTGTACCTCCAATCGACGATGCGACTTTAGTCGTCACCGTGGCAGTAGCCACTGCCTTGGTAGTAAAGGATTTGACAGCGCCAGATACCTCCTCAGTACCTTCCTTCACATAGGCTTTATAATAGTATGTGGTTCCAGACGCAAGGTCTGCAAGAACGGTCGAGAACGGAGTTGCGGAGCCAGCTGAAGATACCTTGGTAGTTAGACTGCCAGAACTGGTTCCATAGTAGAAACCAGTCTCTGTCACTTCTCCGGTAGCTCCGGTGTATGAGCCCGACAGGGTTGCCCCTGTCGAACTCACACTACTCGGATCCCCAGTTGTAACGCTTGCTGTGGCCGTCTGGCCCCCGGGTTCCACCCCGGATCCGCTTCAATTGTTATAGGTACAGTCGATTCCGTAAACCTTAACGCCTCTAGCGATATTAGTGATGGTAATAGATAATACCGTCCCTGTTCCAGTCGAAGTAGAAGAAACTGTCACATCTGAAGTGCCATTCAAAGAACCGCTACCTATGGTGGTCTCGCCAACTTTTAAGTTAACACTGCCCGCAGTGTTACTAAAGCCACCAAGTCGAATAGCTAGGCTCTTGATAGTTGAGGTCTTCGACAGTGTTGTAGTGAAAGTGATGCTAGTTGCAGGTTCAGCAGACTTACCGACTTGCGAGTAGGATGTGTTCTGAGTATAAGAGGTAGTACCAGCTGTCGTAACAGTCCAAGTATTTCCCTGACTGTCATTACCAGTCACTTCCGCCTTATTAATTTTGGTTCCGTTATTGCCGAAGTTAATAGTCGCAGAGTAATCCTGTGTTTGACCTGGCGCAGCGACATTTATTGTATAGGTCGTTGTCTTGGTAACACCATTATAAGTGTAAGAAACAGTCACAGTCTGTTCACCTGTCTCAGACATGTCGTATCCTGTGAAAGAAGCTGAAGTAGTTACATCGGCAGTGCTGTCATCATTATATGTCGCCGTTACGGTACCGCCAAATGAGAATGAATCACCTTGCGTGAAGTTGGTTTTCTGCCCTGATACAGCAATTGAGGTAAGAGCAAGAGGATCATACTTTTTCAAAGTGACATTCTTAATTTCCCATGTACCTGCGGCACTTGTTGCTCCCACATATTTGAAAGCAAACTGAATTGTGTTGTCGGCATAAGAGGTTAGATCTACCACTTGCGTCTCAAAAGAGGAGAAAGTTGATTCTCCGAGTTCAGGATATGTAATGTCTACCTTTGTCCAACTTCCATCTAAAACTTTTACCCATAAGGTCGCCTCATTGGCAATCGTTCCGAAGTACTTGTTGATACATTGATCAAATTTCAGTTTTACAGTCTCTCCGGTGGTGAGAGCTGGAATTTGAACATAAGGTGAAATAAGCCAACTCTCAGCTGCGGAATTTGAGCCAGAAATATAGCTGGTTGCTTTCATATAGTCGCTTGCATGCGTCCAAATACCAGAACCAGTCACATTATCAATATTGAAGTCACCTTGATCAGTAGCGAAATCCTCGATATAAGGTAGGCTCATCGGGGGAACATTGCCGGTCGTCACCTTATCGGGAGCTGATGTGGGGTTAGAATTGCTATACTGTGTGGTATTGGACGGGATTGCGTAAACGGAGATGGTGTATTCAGTGTTGTACTCGAGGCCGTCATTGGCTATATCTATGGTAGCAGGAGATGTAGTTACATCTCCCTTTGTGACAGTAGTACCGGTGGTGGGGGTCGCTTCGATTACATATGATGCCGCTCCAGTAACTGTGCTGAAGGCAACATCAATAACTGTATTGTCAGAGCTATTAATAGCAGCTGTTACCGAGGCAGGTGCTGCAATTTGCTCTTTCTTTGCAGACTTCACATAGAAGGCGAAAGTCTGATTCTTAATATTCGTAGCTGTACTTGAAGTATAGCATCTCCAGTCCCGTGAATTATAGACACCCACGTACCTTGAGGAACCAGTGTTCTTAAGATAACCGGCATCCAAAGTAAACACCTTGTTAGCATTTGTGCCTACGCGAACGCCGTTATTATCGTTATAACAATATAGCCAAGTTGCGGTAGTTCCATTTGGATAGAATGTATAATTGTTGCCATCTTTAGAAAGAGTCCACTGAAGTTTCTCAGCAGGAGCAACGGTAAGCTTATTATTAGCTATTGTCACAAGTACAGCCTCGGGGGGATTAGTTGTGCCCTTGTCATTTGACATGGCATAATCATTCCCATTATTCCCGACTATCACAAATACATCGCTACTGGTGATTTCTGAGAGATTCTTTTTCACCCATTCATATTGCGTTTGCGCCGTTCTAGTAGCAGTAGCCATGTTGATCTTGAGGGTGTTCCTCGCATTCCTCTTGAATTCTTTGGAAAGGCCTGTGATTGAGCGGGTATAAATGGCTTTGTCTGTCTTGACTTCAACATCAAGAGATGAGAAAGAGACAGGAAGGACTGTTGCCCACGCATTGATACTTGAACCGTCTACAGTCAGACCACTGCCTTCCAAAATAATCTTATTATCTGAGCCTTCTCCAATTGTGGCATCGGATATATTAACAGTAAAAGAACCAGCGACCTTTGCATCGTTATCAAAGGTCAAAGTAATTTTGCTCGGTACCTCGTTCCCTTCAAAAGCCATGTTAGAGAATGTAAGTGCCGCGTGACCGACAACACGATTCCATGTGATACCGATGGGATCTTCTGGAAGCCCTGTCGAGGTGATAGCAGCCGAGGTGCCAACCATAATGTCTGTCGTAGGATCGAAAGTGTTATCACCTGGAGTTTGACTTGTTTTGAGGGTTACGGTCGCTGAAGGCGCAGAGTCCAAATTATTATCAATCAGAGCGCTAGGATAAACCGTGTAAAAAACAAAATCACCAGAAGTGGTTGGGCCCTCGAAAGTCGTAGGAACCTCAAAAGTACCAATGGTAAAATCATCATTTTTCCTTGATACGTCACCTGATTGATAGAACTTGATGCGATTGTTGGGCGATTCATTTTCCGAAGAATAGGCTGCGGATTGTGCCCACCATGCCCCACCGAATGTGAATCCAACCTTTATTTTATCACCCTCGGACCAAAATATTGTATTAGCCTCATCATTCCATTCTGTTCTGGTCTCATTTGCAAGCTGCGGGCGCTGTCCAGTGAATGTGAGAACAACTTCTTTATTGGCTATTTCAGGGGTTTCCTGAGTCTCGACAACATCAATCTCTTTCGAGCAAGATGCCATGGCAAAGATGCCAAGTCCGGCGAGTAAAAGTGAATTAATCTTTTTCATACTCAAATTCGATTTGTCTAGATTTCACCAAGATCGTTACCAGGATCATAGCCATTATCGGCCCTGTCAAGAGTCGAATTGTTCTGCATCACGCTCTCCTTGGGGAGCAGGATGCTATCCATTTCCGGAGCGTTGTAGAGTTCTTTCGTTTTCATTTTACTAAAGTGTACTCTTTAAGTCGTTAATTATTAATTGTTTATATTATATTTCTCTAAAACCTTCTTGGGATTATGGCTTGTGGCCAATAATCTTTCAAAGGTATAAAAACATTTTATTTTATTAAAATTTATTTTATATGTTTTTAGTTTTCTTTCAACAAGTTATCCACAGTTTCTCGTTCCGTAGGCATCCAATTGGATCCTGGCTGGGCGGGGCGTGGCTGGCATTCCCATCATGAACGGCAAGTGAGAATAAACAACGTTCCCCCTCATCCGTGTGGACAAGGAGGAACGCATTGTCATCAAATAGAGATTATTTCACCTTAATCTTCAGGCACCAGATGTGCTCGCTAGGCGGGTTCTTGCGGAGGGACTCGGGGATTGTCACGAGCATGCCGCCTTTAGGAGCCTTAGCCCATTTCAGCTGCTTCTTTGACCCCATAAGCTGAACGCCTTTTGACGAGGTGGCGGTGAATGAAGGAACCTCTATCACCGCGGGAACCGCCACATCCGCACCCTCTTCAGGGACATAGAACGCATACACGTAATCTCCTTTCTGGGTATAATACACCGGTCCGTCCTGGTAGGGCTCAACCGCTTTCGTGGCATAAATACCTTCGGAGTTAACTTGCATCCAGTCACCGATTTCCCTCAGGCGGTCGTAGGCGGTGTCCTCAAGGGTGCCGTCAGGGCCGGGACCGACATTGAGAAGGAAATTACCTCCACGGGAGACAATCTGCACAAGCATGGTGAGCAGAGTCTGTGTGGACTTATAATCCAGATTAGGTCTGTACGACCAACTGTAAGTCATTGTGACACAAGACTCCCATGGAAAGTCAAGGGCCTTCTCCGGGATGGTCTGCTCCGGGGTCTGATAGTTCTCGTAGATATTGCGTTGGCCCCTGGCGACCATAATCATACCAGGCTGATTGCCCCGTACGACCTTGGCGAAACGCTCCCAGTCATATTTTGCCTCGCCGCTGTCATCAGTGACCGGCATATCGTACCACATGAGATAGAGGTCGCCGTATTCACCTGAGGTCAGTTCATTCAGCTGGGCGGCGACATAGTCCTGGTAAGCGGCCCATTTCTCAGGATGCTCGGATGCCTTGTAATTAGCCCTGGTGCTCTTGGGAGGGAATCTTCTCCACCAGAAGTCATTGCTATGCCAGTCTGGAATCGAGAAATATGCCCCGGCTTTGATACCGCGGGCACGGTAGGCGTCGAATACTTCCTTGGCGATGTTGGCTCTCGGATCCGAATGGAAAGCGCAGCCCTCGTCCGTCACCTTGTAATCAGTCTGATGCGTGTCGAACATGCAGAAACCGTCATGGTGTTTTGTCGTGAACACGACGTATTTCATTCCGGCGTATTTGGCGGCGTCAGCCCATTTCCCGGGGTCGAATTTGGTTGGGTTGAATGTGTCCTTGAGGTGCTCGTACGCTTTCGCATATTCGAAGTAATCCATATCCCTCTCGCTCCTGGCCCTGTACTGCCAGGAAACGTCATCGGGAGCAAGCGACCAGGACTCGACAACACCCCATTGGCTGTAGGCGCCCCAGTGGATGAACATTCCGAACTTCAGGTCTTGCCATTCGGCGATTCTTGCCCTGACGTCTTCTTCCACAGGTGGGACGTACTGAGCCCGCACCGCCGTAACAGACAGCAGCAGAGCCACAATCAAAAAAGAAGTCTTTCTCATGATGATTATTTTTAATGCTCCACTAATTTAGGCGTTATTGATAAAAAACAGAAATAAATTTATCTTTATAAAAAATAAATGTGGACATGAGAGTGTTTGTGAGATATTCGGCGCTTATGGCGCTCATCATAGCTCTATACTCCTGCGATGGAGGGGTGAAATACGCCGACAAATACGGATTCTTGCCAGGAAACGACGCACTGGCCAACTCTGAGGCCTTCCAACGCTGCCTTAATGGAGGTGGTAAGATCGTAGTCCGAAAGGAAGGAGTCTACGACATCTGCCGCACTCTCCTACTGGACTCCGGCACGGACCTGTCTTTCGCTGACGGAGTGATTCTCAGCAGGGCAAAAGATCCGGAAGGAGTCATAGCGAAACACGTATTCCTGAACCGAGGCGCACTGACCAGGGAATATGACAAAGACATCACCATCACAGGCCTGAACATCCGCTGCAACGACCTGTACAACGGCACAGACATCCCCCCTATCGTGGGGATGTCCTGCCAAGTCGGCTTCTTTTATATTAAGAACCTGAAGATCAGCGACTTCACCAGGCTCGACCTGCCCGTCCATGACTTCGGAATACAGATCTGCACCTTCGAAGATGCCACCGTGGAGAACGTCCACATCGAAGGCATGAAAGACGCCGTGCATTTCGGGCCGGGAAAAGGATTCGTCGTGCGCCACGGCATATTCAAGACATACGATGACCCTATTGCCCTCAATGCCCAGGACTATACCACAAGCAACCCCGAGATGGGCTGGATAGAAGACGGATTGATCGAGGATTGCGTCGATCTGGACGACCCCGAGCACGGCACGACCGGCTTCTTTGTCCGCCTGCTCGCTGGAGCATGGAAAGATTGGACCCCGGGAATGGATATCCAGTCTTCCGGTGACGCTGTTGTCTCAGAAGGGAGAATCTACCGCTCCAACGGGCCAAAAGTGAAGCAGAATTTCACTTCCACCGAGCAGCCCACGCATCTCTCAGGCACCCAGACTTATTCAGATGGGATCACCTGGACAATGTCTCAGGATCGCAACGTCTGCCACAGCTGCGGCGTCAGAAATGTCTTTTTCAGGGATATTCATCTTGCCAAGAAGCGTAACGTGGCAATATGTCTCCATTTCGACCATGACCAATACTCCAGGAGCTATTATCCTTACGCCGAGATTCCGGTACAGCGCAACATTGTGTTCGAGAGAGTTTCCGTCGAGAATGAGATCCCTGTCCTAATCCAGTGCAGGCCCCCGCAGGATAGCCTGATCCTCCGGGATTGCATCGTCGGCAGCAGCCAAATACGCATCCTGGACGCCATAGACGCCCCTGGAATGCGATATGACACCACATTAGTACGACTGGAAAGAATCAGCTCCGACTCCTCTTCTGAGCTTGTCTACGCTCCTACCCGTCCCGTGAGAATAATCAGTGACTGACGCTATTCAATGACCATATCGAACTGGTCATAAGGAGCGGTGCGATGAGCCAAATGCTTTGTGGAAGGAGATAATCCGAATAAAGGTGAATATGTCCGGACCTTGATTGTCTTGCCGTCAGGCATGAACTCGAGGATACGGATCCAGCCGTCTCCCCCGTTGCCTTCCCAGCCGCCACCAAGCGTCTGGACGTTGAACATCATCTGGTGGACATTTTTCCCGGCGATATTCTTATCGACCCTATAGGCCGTGCTAAGCTCGTTATCCTCCTCAATATTCTTTGAGGGAGAAGGCCTTCCGGTGTGGCCGCAAATCACCAGACGGATGTTCGGGACCTTGCTCACAAGGTTCTCCCAAAGCATCTTGCCGGAGTGGTTCCCCTCCTGTTTGGTGACCCAATATCCTTCATTTTCAGTGTATTCCGCAGTCTTTTCCTGAAGGTAGGAATGTGTGATATAGACCACATAATCATCCTTGTACTTGTCTGAAGTGACCAGCTTCCTTGCCCACTCGACAGCCTCGGCTGAAGGGGCGAACTCGGAGCTGATAACCAGAATCTTATGCTTCCAGCCCGGCATCTCGAACTCGAATGCGGCGTTCTCGAGAGAGGCGTGCCCCAGGCGGTTATGGAACTCGGCTTTAAGGCAATCCACATAGGCCCGATTCCTTTCGAAAGAGATGTATTTCGGGTATTCAGTGTTGTAGTTCTCGCTGCGCTGGAATCCGTAGTCGTGGTTACCGCCACACGAGATGAACGGAACCTTGTTGTCTATCCTCTCCAGCGAGCGGCTGATGCTTTCCCACATCTGCACACTGCTCTGGTTCAGCATGTTCCGGTTCAAGGCATTGTTCTCGTTCTGCTCCACGAGGTCTCCTGTGCATAGAACAGCCTTGATATTCAGGTGCTCGACATTGTCCGCCACCCAGAGAGTGGTCAACTCGAAAATCGGCTGGTTGATGTCGTACTTGACATAGCCCTGAGGATCGCCGAACAGGATGAAAGTTGATGAACCGGGATCAGTAAGGTCCTGACGGTCAGCCCTATCTTGGGCATAAGATGTGGCACAGGCAATCACCACCGCCACCATTAAAACCAATCGTCTCATATCGCTAATACCTTGATCATATCCACAAATATACAAAAACCTCGTCACTAACCGCACCCCAGCCCCTCGCCCGGTGCTCTTGACCCGCCAAAACCGCCCTGACCGCACGCAAAGCCCCCAACCCGTGCGGTAAAGCCCATTAAACCGACCCAACCGCACGCAACGCCCTTAACCCGTGCGGTTAACCAGCAAAAACCACGTCAACCGCACCAGAAATCGTTAATTGGTGCGGTCCAGTCAATCTGGCGGCTGTTTTTGCTATATTTGTAAACGATAACTTAAAATGAAAAGCTTCATGTATTATCAATTTTCACAACCAGAGATCAAGTTCAGCGAAGCCAAACCCTTCTACCATCTCCACACAACCCCCATTGAAGATGATGTCCTTTTCACAGACGAGAAGGATTTCATCCTGGTCAACAATATGATCGCGATCTCAGCACTTAGAGCCGGCTGCAAAATACTGGCATTCGCGATTATGTCCAACCACCTGCACTTTATCCTTGAAGGGTCTAAAGCCGAGTGCATGGCTTTTTTCGAAGACCTTTATGCCCAGTTGTACAGGTTATTCCGCAGGTATGGCAAAGGGGATCTCGTGAAGAGAATGCGGCCTGGTCTAACGCCGATCACAAGCCTCAAGCAGCTGCGTGACGAGATCGCTTACGTAATCCGTAACCCGTTCGTAGTCAGGCACGACGTAAATCCGTTCTCATTCCGGTGGTGTTCCGGATTCCTTTATTTCAACCCCATGCTTGACAAGGGTGGAGTATCGGCAGCAACTCTAAAAGGCAGGGCGTTAAGGGAGTTCACCCGCTCCAGATTGTTAGACGAAATCGATTCAAGGATACTCGTTAAAGACGGCGTGGCGAACCCAGCATCTTTTGTGGATTATGAGCGTGCGATGGAGTTTTTCGACAATGCCAGGCAATTCGTAATGTGGGTATTGAAAAATGTGGAAGGTCAGGTGGAAACCGCACTAAAATATGGCGAAAGGCCTAATCTGAATGATGAGGAGATGCTGTCAGTCACCTTCAAGATCTGCAAAAGCGTATTCCTCGCGAATTCTCCTAAAGACCTTCCACTTGAGAAAAAGAAACAACTCGCCCTTAAGTTGAAAAACGAATATTACGGTTCAAACAGCCAAGTGGCCCGTTGCGCTAACCTGCCTATTTCTGTTGTCGACACAATGTTTCCCCTATCCTCCCGCACCACGAAAAACTAAACCGCACGTCAAGCCCTTACCCGGTGCGGTAAAGCCCATATAACCGCCCCAACCGCACGTCAAGCCCTTACCCGGTGCGGTAAAACCCATATAACCGCCCCAACCGCACGCACAGCGCTCGCCCGGTGCGGTCGGGTGAGTAAGTGCGCCTGAATGATAAATTCCTAAAGGGTAACGACGTCGTCGGCGATGCGGGTGGCGGCCGGTCTGTGAGAGATGAAAACGATCGTTTTCGACCCGGCGAAAGCCTTATGGATATTGTCCAGCAGACGCTCCTCAGTCTCCATGTCAAGCGCCGAAGTGGACTCATCGAGAATCATCACCCCACCAGGATGGAGCAAAGCCCTGGCGATAGCGACACGCTGACTCTGACCCTCAGAAAGGCCAGTGCCGCTCTCACCACAGATGGTGTCAAGACCGGCAGGAAGCTCGAAAACGAATTCAGCAGCCGCAAGACGCAGAGCTTCAACCATTTCCGCCTCGGTTGCCGAAGGATTGACAAGCAGAAGGTTCTCCCGGATAGTCCCGCTCATCAAGCTGTTTCCTTGCGGAACGTAAGTGAAATTGCAACGAGTGTCGGCATCAGCAGGATGGGACTTACCATCAGATGAATACAACTGCACCGTCCCTGAAGTAGGCTTCAAAAGGCCAAGCATCATGCGGGTGAGAGTACTCTTCCCCACACCGGTTGGACCAGCCAAAACAGTTAGGCTGCCCGGCTTGAAGTCATAAGAGAAGTTATTGACAACCGGAGGATCCGGGGAATATGCGAAGGTCACATCATCAATACGAATACCTGGAGCGGAAGAGAACATGAAGTCACCATGGTAACGCTCAATCTGGAGATCCTCAAGCTCAAGGAGACGCTCCACAGAGGTAAGGGACTTAATGAATGCGGGTACCTGACGGCCGAGTTCAGCGATTGGTCTCTGTACCTGTCCGACAAGCTGAAGGAAAGCGGTCATCATACCGTAAGTGACTGTCCCACTCTTGATTCCGTAGATTCCCCATAGGAAGGCGGCAGCATATCCCCCCATGAATCCGAGGCTCATGAAGCCACGGGCGACAGCGTTATAATTCAACTGCTTGAATGTATTACGCCGGAGAAGTTCCTGGATATCCGCCAATCTTGAAACCACATTACCGACCCCGAATAAGGTCAGTACCAGCACCCTGTTCTGAAGATTCTCCTGAAGCAGCTGCTGCACCTCGCTGTCCTCAGAGCGGATCAACGAGTTCAATTCCCGGATCTTCTTGAAATACATCTTCGATCCGACCACAGCCACGACCATCAGAAGAATCAGCATCCAGAGCAACGACGGGGCCATGCTCAGCAAATAAACTGAAGCAGCCACAAGTTGTATGACTGTCAGGACCACATCCGGCAAACGTGTGCAGATCAGGTCAGCTAGAATCTGGACATCTCCTTCCAGACGATTGATGGTATCACCGGACTTAAAAGTCTCACGACCGTTCCAGCGGGATCTAAGCACATGGGAGAAGAATCCCAGTCTCATTTCATTCTGGGTCTTGACGATATTGTACGCTTCCCAGTAATTGGCCGCAAGCCCACATACCAACTGGACCAGCATGATCCCAATCAGAATCCAGACATGCTCAGACAAGTCGGCCTCGACCACATTCGTCACAATGTCCACCAACCGCTTGCAGATCCAGACGAATCCCAGAGAGGCGGTGATCCGGACAACGCCGATGATGATAGAGACAAAGTCTCTCCAAAGCACAGGCTTGGAGAGCCTCATCAATCCTCTCATGCACGTCCGGAAATCCTTCATCTAACGGAACAAATTACAAATCAATCAATTCAGCATCAATCCATTTCTGGGCGATGGCAGCAGCGTCAGAGGCAGCCTGCTCCTCGCTGACCTCGTACTTGTCGGTCAGGAGTTTAGTCAAGTCCTCGACTGTGAAATCCTTGCCCTCGACACCTTTCCAAAGATAGGCGGCGGACTCGTTCATGCTAATCATCTTGTTGAAATTGACCTGCTTGAGTCCCTCCCCGATGACAACAAACTGACCGATAATCTCGCGGAGTGTGAATCCTTCTTTGATCCTCATAATATAACTCTTCTATAAATAGCCAAAATATACCTTCTAAAAGGCCTTATCCGCCTCCAGAAAACCGCCTTCCCAGGGATGACCTTTTTCCCGTTTTCCTTATGGATCTCAGTCACCAAGGCAATCACGTCATCGGAAGCACAATGTTCTGTGCCACAAATATTTCCGTCACCCATCAAAGTCAGTTTCTTCCCCTCCACAGCGAATACCCGATGCATAATGAACCGGTCTCCGACCTTCGCCAACACAATATCCCCGACCTCGAAAGCCCTGAAAGGTTTGGTAAGCACCACACTGTCCCGGCCTCCCTTTATGAAAGGCAGCATGGAGTTGCCTTTCGGAGTCATCTCCACATCCTTCCCTTCAGCAAGAAGCCCTCCTACCATTCCGAAATAGGTCTCAGGCTCCATCACTTTCACATCAACTGCCGATGGACGATCACTCATTTCTCAAAACCTCCTCTGAACAAACGATGGCGGCCTGGTCGTCAGGCAGGCAGTCAAGCAGGTAGCAAGGCACCTTCTGGACAACTTCCGAAATCGTCTTAAACAAACCATCAGCAATGGACTTGATGTCCCTAAGTCCTGATGATGAAGAATATAGCGAAGCGAAGCCCTCCATCAATTCCATCTTGTGGATGGCGTCATGCGGGGCGCGGTTTATACGAACCACCGCACCGACGGGATAATTGTCATTGATGTAGCAAGGGGTCTTCCCGCTCCAAGGAGTACCGTACACCCTAGGCGTCCCGTCCACGATCCGGATCACCGGATTATCGTCGTTAAGGAGCCACGCTCCAGGAATATTCTTGAGCCACAGACGGCTGTGGGTGCTTTTCCCAGTCCCGCTCTTTCCGAGGAAAAGGAATCCTTCCCCATCCTTGACTGTGCAAGAAGCATGGATCTCAATAGTATCCAGCCCGGCGGTCCGGAAAGCGAACATAAGCATCAAAGCGTTGTTGATGCAGAAAATCTTATTCGCTGTGGACTTCAATAATCCTTTCGAAAAGTCGGAATCGACCTTCATCCAGCCGCAGATCGGAGTCTCAGGAAACGGCGATAGTTCAAATAGATAGCCTCCATCTATATGGTAAATGTCAATCCTCTGCTCCCCACCCTCAGGCTTGGAGATGAAATACTCTTCCTTGGGGCCGATTTCCATATCAGGTACGACCTCGAGGCTGAATAGTACCTCAGAGTCATCCTCGCAAAGGAAAGGGTCGTAATTGCCGAGCGCCTCCCATGCTCTGTCTCCTTCCTCAAGCGAAAGGCTGAACACGTGTCCCGCGACTTTATATGACCTTTTTACCAGCATGTTACTCATTGATATTAAATCTTACAAATATAAGAACTCTTGGCCAATCGAGAAAATTTTTGAAATGGGCCGCATAGTGATTAAATTCGCGTATATGTCAGAAGAACTCAATCTCGTACGGGACCTCGCGGTGATCTTGATCTCCGCGGGAATATTCACGATCATATCCAAGGCACTCAAACAGCCGCTCATTCTCGGCTATATTATCGCCGGATTCCTGATCGGTCCCCATATCGACTTCTTCCCTGGAATATCCAGCCAGGAAACCGTCCATCAGTGGTCTGAGATCGGAATAATATTCCTTATGTTCGGTCTGGGTCTGGAATTCAGTTTCAAAAAGCTGATGAAAGTCGGCTCCAGCGCCATCGTGACGGGACTCGTCAAGTTCGTGGGAGTGTTCATCCTCGGCTTCGTCACCGCCCAGGCTATCGGCTGGACGATGATGGAAAGCGTCTTTCTGGGCGGCCTGTTGTCGATGTCATCTACGATGGTGGTAATCAAGTCGTTCGACGACATGGGCCTGAAGGACAAGCCCTATGCGGGGATGGTTTTCGGCACTCTCGTGGTCGAGGATCTCATCGCAATCTTGCTGATGGTTCTCCTTTCGACCATGGCCGTTTCCCAGTCATTCGCCGGAAAGGAGTTGGTGGCCAATATCGCCAAACTGGTCTTTTTCCTTCTCCTCTGGTTCCTTGTTGGAATATTCATCATCCCGACAATCCTGAAAAAAGCCAAGAGATTCCTTAGCGACGAAATCCTTCTGATAGTCAGCATCGGACTCTGTTTCATGATGGTGGCGGTCGCAACAGCGGTCGGATTCTCCTCCGCTCTCGGTGCTTTCGTTATGGGCTCCATTTTGGCGGAAACAATTGAAAGTGAGCATATTGACAAGATAGTCGAGCCAATCAAAAACCTATTCGGAGCGATCTTCTTCGTGTCCGTGGGTATGATGCTCTCCCCCGCTATCATCGCACAACACTGGGCGCTGATCCTGTTGATAACATTGATCGTAATCGTCTCCCACATCATATTCGCCGGAGCCGGTATGATCATCACAGGAAACAGCCTCTACAACTCCGCCCACACAGGATTCAGCCTCGCCCAACTCGGTGAGTTCGGTTTCATTCTGGCCGGTGTCGGCTGCACCCTCGGTGTTATGCGGGACTTCATTTATCCGGTGATCATAGCAGTGTCGGTCATCACGACCTTCACTACTCCATATATGATCAAACTGGCGGATCCCTTCCTGGACCTGATGCAACGGAAACTGCCCAAGTCCTGGATAGAACGCCTGCAGACCGACCGGGGTAACTCAACCAAGCAGACCGCAGCCGAGAGGAACGCATGGAAGGACCTGCTTACCGCCTGGTTCACCAGGGTACTTCTTTACGGGGTAATCATTCTCGCGATCTACATTGGATCAAGGCTTTACTTTGTTCCTCTGGTGGACAAACTGCTGCCGTCCGTGGCCGAGATCTGGCGCAAATTCATCTCCGCAGGAGTCACCCTCGCGGCTATGACGCCCTTCCTTTTCGGTCTCGGAGTCCACTCCGGATCTATCGGCAAAAGCGCCCCGAAGCTCATCCGGGAAAAGCCAGGGAATATCTGGCCTATCATGGGACTGGTGCTTGCCAGGTCTTTCCTCGCAGTTGGAATCATCCTCGGAGTCTTGTCGACTTATTTCGACCTCGCCGGCTGGACTATTCTTGTTATCCTAGTCGCTGGAATCGCCTTCATATTCCTCGCCAGAATGTCCATCCACAAGTATTCCGGTCTGGAGACTAGATTCCTTAAGAACTACAATGAGAAAGAGGAAAACGAACGGAGAGCTAAGCCAGTGGCCTCTTCCGTCCAGCAGAAACTCTCGACTTACGATGTGCGCACTGAGGCTTTCCTGATCGCTCCCGAATCCACTTTCGCTGGAGAAAAGCTTCGCGATCTTCCTCTCAGGGACAAGTCCGGAGCGAATATAATAAAGATCCAGAGGGGGTCGAAGTCCATAGTGATCCCCTCTGCCGATGTAACGCTCTACCCCGGGGACAGACTCCTTGCTGTCGGCACAACAGATCAGTTGGAGAAGCTCAGGAACTTGATAAACAACTCGGTAGACGATTCCCAGGCTGATTCCGACAACGACGGGTTCGGAATAGAGCCGCATGTTCTCACCGCCGACTCTTTCCTCACCGGCAAAACTCTGAGGAGCGCCGCCTTGAGGAAGTACCAGTGCATGGTTATCAGCCTCCTGAGGGAAGGCCATTTCATCACCAATCCAGAGCCGGACCTTGTGTTCCAGGAAGGCGACACAGTATGGATCGCAGGTAATATCTCTAACATTGAGGCTGACTGGGCCGCAGGCTCGGCGAATTAATCTGACATAATGGAACGAACTGACATTACTCCCCGTAAAATGAACGGCTGGCTGGCTCTCAGCCCACTCGCTGTATTTCTCGTAACTTATCTGGTTACATCTATTGTAAGCCGTGATTTTTATAAGGTTCCGGTCTCGTCAGCTTTCCTTTTAGCGTCAATCTACGCCTTGCTGATCACTAAAGGGAAGATCAAGGACAAGATCAATGTCTTCTCTTCCGGAGCCGGGGACAAGAATGTCCTCCTGATGATCTGGATATTCGTCATGGCAGGGGCTTTCGCCGCCTCAGCAAAGGCAATCGGCAGCGTGGAAGCCACTGTGAATCTGACACTTCGCATACTCCCCGGGAAACTGATTCTGGCCGGACTGTTCCTCGCGGCATGCTTCATTTCGATGTCGATCGGCACCAGTGTCGGTACGGTTGTCGCCCTCCTGCCGATCGCCGCGGGAATAGCCCCGCAGGCTGGTATATCATTACCGATGATCACCGCCTTGATCGTCGGAGGAGCCTTTTTCGGAGATAACCTGTCGTTCATCTCCGACACTACAATCGCGGCGACCACAAGCCAAGGTTGCTCAATGGCGGACAAATTCAAGGCCAACATCTGGATCGCCGGACCGGCGGCTCTCGTGGTAACGATAGTTTACATTTTCATTGGTCTTAACCTGGATGTTCACCCGGAAATCGGCCAGATCGACATATTCAAACTGATCCCCTACCTCGCCGTCATCGTGCTGGCTATTTGCGGAATCAATGTCCTGATTGTGTTGACTATAGGCCTGGTTTTGTGCGCTGTGATAGGTTTCGCGTACGGTATGACCTGGACCGGCTTCCTGGGAAGCGTCGGTGAGGGAATAGCCGGAATGGGCGACCTTATCATCGTCACTATGCTGGCCGGAGGCATGTTGGAGATTATTCGCCACAATGGAGGTATTGATTTTATAATCAAGGGATTGACGAAAGGTATCAAGGGCAAGAGGGGTGCTGAGTTCAGCATCGCCGGCCTGGTCGGCTTGTCGAATCTCTGCACCGCCAACAACACCATCGCCATCCTCACAACCGGGAATATAGCGAGGGATATCTCCACTCGTTTCGGGCTGGACCCGAGAAAGAGCGCCAGCATCCTGGACACATTCTCATGCGTGGTCCAGGGGCTTATCCCCTATGGTGCCCAACTGCTTATGGCGGCGGGACTGACAGGCATACCGGCAACAGAGATAATACCCAACCTTTATTATCCCTTCGTACTGTTCGCACTCGCCTGTCTATCAATCCTGTTCAGGTTCCCGAAGAAATATTCCGGAAATATAGAAACCACTGAATAATAACACTATAGCATCGTGGAAAAAAAGAAAATCAAGATCGGGCTGTTGCCACGGATCATCATCGCGATCATCCTAGGTATCGTATTCGGACTCTTCATGCCCAGAGCGATCGTACGGCTTTTTGTGACATTCAACAGCATATTCAGTAACTTCCTTCAGTTCCTGATTCCGCTCATTATCGTCGGACTTGTGACCCCGGCTATCTCCGACATCGGAAAAGGCGCGGGGAAACTGCTGTTAATCACGGTGTTGATCGCTTATTGCGACACCGTGTTCTCCGGTCTTCTCTCCTACGGAACGAGTGTCACCGTGTTCCCTAAATTGATCGGCGGCACCACAGCCGAATCAGTGGCGGAGTTCGAGAATCTGGAGCCGTATTTCACTATCCAGATCCCTCCTATGGTGGATGTCATGGCCGCCCTGGTTTTCGCCTTCACCCTCGGTCTTGGAATGGCCTTCTTCGGCTCGCCCAGCCTCAAGAGATTCGCTGATGAGTTTAAGGATATAATAGTCAAGACGATAGAGGTCGTCATCATCCCTCTTCTCCCGATCTATATCTTCGGCATATTCCTCGGTATGACCCACACCGGGCAGGCCCTCCAGGTGATCAAAGTATTCATCTCGATAATCGGAGTGATCTTCATCCTGCATGTGTTCCTGCTGGTCTTCCAGTACTGCATCGCCGGCGGAATTGTGGGAAAGAACCCGTTCAAACTTCTCGGGAAGATGCTCCCGGCCTATTTTACGGCCCTTGGAACCTCTTCTTCAGCCGCCACTATTCCCGTGACCTTGGAATGCACAAAGAAGAACGGAGTCAGCGAAGAGATCGCCGGTTTCACCGTCCCTCTTTGCGCGACTATCCATCTCTCCGGAAGTTGCCTGAAGATTACCGCTTGCGCCGTAGCTCTGATGATGATGCAGGGAATGCCCTTCGATTTCTGGATGTTCCTGGGATTCATCATGATGCTCGGAGTGATGATGGTGGCCGCTCCCGGGGTACCAGGGGGTGCGATAATGGCCGCCCTCGGAGTGCTGGCGGCCATGTTAGGGTTCGGCGAACAGGAGCAGGCGCTGATGATCGCCCTATATATTACTATGGATAATTTCGGTACGGCTTGCAATGTCACTGGTGACGGAGCTATAGCTCTCGTGATGGATAAGTTGTTCCACCGCGGCCGCCAGGGAACCCTGGACCTCCAGGACCACGTCCCTGCTGGCGCTGAATCCGGCTCTCCTGCCAAGTCTTGAACTGCTCCTCGGTCAGGATTTGCTTGAGTTCCGCCTCATAGGCCTCCCTATTAGCCTGGAACTCATTCATCCGCGCGTCATCACGTCCAGCGTCAGGTTTCTTGTCGCGCTTTTTGTCACGCTTCTTGTTTTTCTTGGGATTGTCGGCCTTCTCGTCCTTGTCATTCCCCTGAGCGACATTCTCGTCAGGACGGGGACCTCTTGGTGGCCTTCCCATTCCCGGACCACCGGGGCCACCGGGACCACCCGGGCCGCCTGGGCCGCCAAACATGGCGTTGGGATACTTCTGGTTGAGTTCAAGAAGCTTGGCGCTCTGTTCTTCGTTAAGTCCAAGCTGCTGGGCCATGCGCTCTGTGCGCATCTTGATCATAGTGGCTTCGTCCGGTCGCCCACCTTGGGGTCGCTGACCGAAACCCTGGGCGGCTGCCGCTACTGAAAGCGACAAAGCCGCCGCCGCGATTAACAATGTTTTTTTCATAACCATCTTTATTAAATCCGTTTAACGCTTATTCACATTATCAAATTCTCAGCCAAAAACACACATAATCTCCAGATTTTCAACGAATACCGTTTTTTCTTCAACTAAACCCTTCTTGGAACTTTGCAACCAGGTTTCGCTTTTTTCCCCTCATCTTCGCGTTGTACAAAAACAAGAGATATGGAAAAGGAGAATAAAGAGAGATTGGTGAAGATCATCGCGGCGGCTGTGCTGCTGGCGATCGCGGTTGTGGTTGAAAAGACGACGGATCTGAAGATGTGGCAGTATCTTCTGATATTCCTTGTACCTTACTTGATCGTCGGCGGAGAAACCCTCCTTGAAGCTGGAGAGAAACTCATACACGGAGAACTTCTGGACGAGGATTTCCTGATGAGTGTGGCGACCCTCGGCGCCCTATGCATCGGCTTCCTGCCAGGTGCTGAAAGCCAATTCACGGAAGCTGTATTTGTCATGCTGTTCTTCCAAGTCGGAGAGCTGTTCGAAGACATGGCGGAGGACAGAAGCAGAGAGTCTATAACAAAGCTTATGGACATTAGGCCTGACACGGCAAATGTCGAGAGAGATGGAGCTATTGTTACTGTCGCACCTACGGAAATAGTTGTGGGAGAGACAATTGTGATAAAGCCCGGGGAGAAGGTTCCGCTTGACGGAGTAGTGTCAGAAGGGACTTCCAGCCTCGACACAGTGGCACTGACCGGGGAGAGCGTTCCGAGAGGAATTAGCGCTGGAGACAACATTTTGTCTGGCTGTGTCAACCTCACTGGAGTGCTCAGGGCTACAGTCACAAAACCCTTTGGAGAGTCCACCGCCTCAAAGATTCTGGAGCTAGTCGAGAACGCCTCGGAGAACAAATCAAAAAGCGAGAATTTCATCACCCGATTCGCGAGGGTATATACTCCGATCGTCGTAGCCCTGGCGGTTCTGCTGGCATTCCTGCCTCCCCTATTATCCGGCGATTTCAGCGGAGAGTTCTCCAAGTGGCTTTACAGGGCCCTCACCTTCCTGATTGTGTCGTGCCCTTGCGCCCTTGTGATTTCCATTCCTCTGGCCTTCTTCGGAGGCATCGGAGGAGCTGCCAGAAAGGGTATTCTCGTGAAAGGATCCAATTATCTGGAGTCTCTAGCGAAACTCGGCACAGTGGTGTTCGACAAGACCGGAACCCTGACAGAAGGTGTCTTTGAGGTCACCGCTGTCCATCCGGAAAAGCTTGATGAGAAGGAACTTCTGCACCTCGCCGCACACGTTGAGAGATATTCCACCCACCCTGTGGCGGTCTCACTGAGGCTAGCTTACCCGGACGAGGCTGACAGCTGCTCTGTCGAGGAGGTTGAGGAGATTGCCGGTGAAGGCGTCAAGGCTAAGGTCAACGGCCAGATCATCTATGTCGGAAACAGCAAATTGATGGAAACTGTCGGAGCCGAATGGAAAGAATGCGAGAAAAAAGGCACGATCGTTCATGTCTGCGTGGACGGTGAATACGCAGGGCACATAGTTGTCTCTGACAGGATCAAGGAGGATGCGGTGCAGGCCATAAAATCCCTTAAGGGAAACGGTGTGTCAAAGACCGTCATGCTCACCGGGGACAAGAAGGAAATCGCTGAGTCTGTGGCTGCTGAGGTCGGCGTAGATGAATATTATTCCGAACTTCTGCCCGCTGACAAGGTCGAGAAGATGGAGGGTTTACTGGCAGGCAAGCCGGATGGTAAGGTCCTGGCTTTTGTCGGTGACGGGATAAATGACGCTCCGGTCCTGGCCAGGGCAGATGTCGGAATCGCTATGGGAGCTCTCGGCTCTGACGCTGCGATTGAGGCTGCGGATGTGGTTTTGATGGATGACAAGCCTTCCAAACTGGCTGTCGGAATGAGTGTGGCGAGAAAGGCTTTGGCCATAGCGAAAGAGAATACCTTCTTCTCGATATTCATCAAGGTTCTCGTACTGCTGCTGGCTGTGGTCGGACTGGCCACCATGTGGATGGCGGTCCTGGCCGATGTCGGAGTTATGGTCCTCGCGGTCCTCAACTCCACCCGCGCCCTCAAAGCCTAATTCCTCATGTGTTTTAGGAAATTCTTGAATATCAACCTCTTGCAAAAAACGTGTAGCTTATTTGGCTACACGTTTTTCATATTGTCCTGAGAATTAAGGACTTGCGTACAAGACGTTTTTTATCTATATTTGTAACATGTCAAAGAATGAACTTGTAAAGCTCCTGGAGGAGCATGGGGTAAAGGCCACGGTAAACAGATTGTTGGTTGCCGAGGCCCTCGGCAATTCTGGCAGACCATTGAGCATGACCGAGTTAGAGACCGAGATCGAGTCGGTGGACAAATCAGGTATATTCAGAAGCTTGATGACTTTCAAGGATCATCATCTGGTGCACGCGATTGAGGATGTGGATGGAACTCGCTACGAGCTTTGCCACAGCCATGACGCGGTGCATGATGATGACGCCCATGTGCATTTCTATTGTGAGAAATGCCACCGGACTTTTTGCCTGGATGATATTCATATCCCTCCGGTAGAGCTTCCGCAGGGTTATGACGGCCGTACTTCCAACTATGTGATCAAAGGCATTTGCCCGGCATGTTCTGGATATTCAATAGCTTAACAATCAATAATTTCCCCATCATGAAAAAGATTTGTCTTTTAATCACATTTTTGACTCTTTGCGTCTGCATATCCGCTCAGACGATTAAGCTCCCCGCACCAAAGAAGGACGCCTCTATGACTCTTTACCAAGCGCTTCAGCAGAGGGCTTCCGTTAGGGATTTTTCTGAGAAGGCTATTTCTGATCAGATTCTTTCCGATCTTCTATGGGCCGCTGTGGGAATCAACCGCCCTGACGGCAGGCTGACCGCTCCCACGGCCATGAATTCCCAAGAAATTCGTCTGTATGTCTGCCGGACCGATGGTGCTTATGAATACATCGCGAAAGACAATTCCCTTGTGAAAGTCAGCGATAAGGATCTGCGCGCGGATGTGGCTGGATTCCAGACAGGCGTGGCTAACGCTCCTTTGTTCCTTGTGATCACAGCCGACCTGAACCGTTATTCCCGTAAGAGTGACCATTCGAAGGTCATGGGGGCCGTGGATGTCGGTTATGTGTCCCAGAACATCTGCTTGGCCTGCGAGGCATTAGGCTTATCGACCGTTCCCAGGGCGACCATGAATGCTGAAGTCCTGACCAAAGAACTCAAGATCGTCGAAGACCAGCTTCTCCTTATGAACCATCCCGTAGGTTACAAGAAATAGACCCTCTTCATTTACAGTTCATTATCAACACCTTACAGAAAACGTGTAGCCAAATAAGCTACACGTTTTTCGTATATTACACTGGATCAATGAATTGAGAAAAGCGTTTGCTAAGATCGATTATTCTGAGTATTTTCGTGGTACTTAATCATACTCTGTTAAACTAGGAAACTTCCATGTCAAGAAGAATCTTTTACAACAATCGTGGTGTAGCCCATATCTATCAGCGAGGATATAATATGTCCGTGTTGTTTTACTCCGTCAAGGATATCCTCGTATTTTACACATTACTCTACAAGTTCAGTAAAAAGCATAGCATTCGGATAATAGGGGTTGTCTGCATGTATAATCATTATCATCTTCTTGTCGTGGCGCGTTCCCAAGAGAATATCTCAACGTTTATGCGCGAATTTGAGTCCGCCTTTTCCAGAGAATTCAATAAGAGCATCGGGCTCAAAGGGAGAGTAGTGATTCGAGCGTACGGCCTGTCCAATAAGGTGGGAGAGAAGAAACAAAGGGAAGCGGCAGCATATTTGTACAACAATCCAGTGGAAAAACAACTGTCAATCAATGCGATAGAGTACAGGTGGAATTTCTTGGCTTATGCGAAATCTGACCATCCATTCTCCAAAAGAATTAATTTGAGCAAAGCGTCAAGTCAAATGCGCCGTTGTCTTAAAGAAGTAAACGTCATTTTGCGAAGCGGATCATTTATCAACTATGACTTCTTGAGAAAATGGTTTCTTATACTGAATAGAGATGAGATTCACCAGCTTGTTGACCAAATAATAGTCAAATTCAAGGTGGTGGATTATGAAGAACTGATCCGGCTTTACGGCTCCTACGAGAAAATGCTCATCGCATTCGACTCAAACACAGGCAGTGAGCACGACATAAAGGAAGATTATTCAGAGAAATCATACAAACCATACAATAGTTTGATGAAAATATTATTGAATGAACTAGGCTTTTCAGATCCTAAAGAAGTCTTGAGACTGTCGATCGGGAAGAGAAGAGAATTGTGTGAGAGTTTGCTTGAGAGTCACCGTACTTCAAGGTTTATCGCCGAGACACTGCTACGTCTGCACAAGATCAAGCCACAAAGGAATAAACAAGAATAAACTGATTATCAAACAAATACGAAAAACGTGTAGCAAAATAAGCTACACGTTTTTCATAAAAAACTGAGATTCAAGTATTTCCGAGCTACTTCTTGTCAATGGCCTGGCCGATGAAGTAGCAGGCGGCGGCGACTACCATTCCGTTGATTGAAGGAATTCCCCACTTCACGAGGTTGGCGACAACCGCTCCGAGAATGACACCGATCACAGCGGCCCAGTTGACCTGACGCTGGGGAACAGTATCGTCCAGATAAGCTTTCCTATGTGAGAAATAGCTGCAGATCAGGATAATACCAACAGGAGGAAGGGTGCAGTTAAGGATATTGAGCCAGTCGCAGAAGTTCCAGTAAAGCCACACGGCGGCAAGTGTGCCGATCAGACCTCCAAGGAGAACCATCGTCTTCTTTGACAGGCCGAATATGTTGGAAAGGCCCAAGCCGGAAGTGTAAAGGGCGTTGTCGTTGGTGGTCCAGATATTCAAGCCGAGAACCAGGATGGCGATGTAGAACAGGTTGAGGTTCAACATGACCTCAAAAATGTCGTTACCGCCGACATAGATGCTCGAGACAGCTCCGAAGAAGAACATCAGGGAGTTACCAATGAAGAAGGCTATCACGGTAACTATCAAGCCGATCTTAGGAGATTTGGCGAAACGAGCGAAGTTCGGTGTGGCGGTTCCTCCTGAAACGAAACTACCGATGACCAGGCCGGCTCCGGCAATGATACCGAGATCTTTTGTGCCCTTGGCGAACTGCTCGACAAGGCCAGCGTCTCCCCTGGTGACTGCCATGATCATAGCTACAGTACCCAGAATAGCCACGGCGGGAACGGCGATGTAGCTGATGATCGTCAAACTCTTGATACCGAAATACGCGCTGGCGGTCATCAAGATACCTGCGATCAGGACAAGCAGGTAGCCTTGCCAAGGCATGTAGTCAGGAGTGACCTCAAGACCCATGATCTCCTTGGCCACGGGGATGGCGAACATAGCAAGACCCACTCCGAACCAGCCGATCTGGGTGAAACTGATCATAGCGCTGGGAAGATAGCTGCCTTTCTCGCCGAAACTCCTGCGGGCGAGCATGTCAAGGGTAAGGCCGCTCTCAGCACCGATCCAACCCAGGGTGCCGGTGTAGCCTCCCAGGATCAAACCACCGAGAAGAAGCGCCCAGATGAAGCCCGAGAAATCCAGTCCGGCAGCCAGGTTCTGGCCAGCCCACATGGAAGCGGAGAAGAAGGTGAAGCCAAGCATCACCATGAACATGCTGAGGGTGCTCTTGCGACCCGACGCATCGACACGACTGTTAGTGTAGTCGACGTCCACTTTTTGGTTTTGTTTACTCATATCCCTTTAAGGTTTGTTTGATTTGTTCTAGTCTTTTCGTGGCCACTTCCTTGAGAGTCAGCGCCTTGGCCTTAGCCAGGAAGACCCTCTCGTCACTGTAGAGGACACTCTGGTCGCCAAGTTCCGTGAACTTCGTCACGTTAAGCCAGTCCTCATAAGAGATGGGAGCCTGATATCCAAGCCTCTCCTGAGTGAGATCCATAATATCCACTCTGTCAGCGGCTTCCAACACTTCCTCCCAATACGCCACCACCTCCTTGTAATGGTCTGGAATTTCGTACCGCCTCGCTCCCCCATCGTAAATGATGCACTTCTCATATAGAGAATAGCCATGGGCGACGACATATTCCCGGAACTCGGGACAGATTATTCCGCCTCCCCAATAGAAGTCGATATCCGGGACCTGGAAGCCTAGAATTCCCTTGTCCTGATAGACATTGAATATACCTTCGTAGAAGAAGCAGGTGAAACCCTCGAATCCGGGTGAGAAACTCCTGACCTTGGGAGCGAGTTCCTCCATGAAATCGATGGCGTTGGAGCCGCCTATCGTAAAGAACACGATTCGTTTAAAGGATCCGCCATGATCACGGAACCAATTGATAACGTGATCCATGCACATTCCGAGAGTTGCTCCTGAGGCGATGATGTCACCCACAAACAAAACGCAGTCCTTGCAGGTGCGGACTTTCTGGTAACGCACGTCAAGTCCTTTAATCACATCGTCCTCAATGATCCGCTCGCAGGAGAGGAAATCCATGTTGGTCACACGGAACCCAGCGCGGAAAGCACACTCCTCAATAGGATAATTCAAACCTCCGCGAAGAATCGTGAGAATATTAACATCTTTCGAAAGCCCTCTGTCGGCGAGATACAGCATCCCTTTCATTGTGGCGGGAACCATACTTTGATAGGAGCCGAAGCCGACAACCTCAGGAGAGGCCATGAGACGGCGAGTGCCATCGCCACTTATAATAAGGTACTCATTCTCAAGTCCTTCCTGCCTCAGCTTATAGACACTTTGATGCCCGGTCTTCATGAGGACCGCATCATCCAGATTATGTTTCATTGGTGATTCCGATTAGTCCTAACCGGGTTACAAATTTAATATAAAACATTTTTTCCAGCACGCCATCCTCAAATAGGTTACTAACAAAGTTATCAACCGCCAAGAATAGTTTTTTTCGTATATTAGCAGACCCAACTGAAGTAGAAGATGGCTATTACAATCAAGGAAGTTACTGACAGAAAGGGACTTAGGAAGTTTGTCCGGTTTCCGAATGATTTATATAAGAACAACAAGTATTTCGTTCCTCAGATCGTGTCCATGGATATGGACACCCTCTCCCCCGAGAAAAACAGAGCCTTTGAGGTTTGCGAAGGAAAATACTGGTTGGCACTGGACGAGTCCGGGAAGGTGGTGGGAAGGATAGCCGGCATCATCAACCACAAGTACAACAAGAAAGTTGGCCAGAAAATTTGCCGTTTCGGCTGGATTGATTTCATTGAATCACAAGATGTTGCGACCGCACTCCTCGAGACTGTGGAGGAATATGCCCGGAGCAAGGGCATGGACATCGTTGAAGGGCCGGTAGGTTTCCTCGAGTTCGATGTGGCCGGGGTCCTTGTGGATGGTTTCGACCAGATTCCTACCGCTTACGGGAAATATAATGATCCATATTACGAGCCGATGATCCTTCATGATGGTTACACCAAGTCTACGGATTTCGTTGAATATAGGATCACTGTTCCGGACAACATAGAGCGCTACATCAGGCTCGGAGAGGTTGTCGGGCAGCGATATGGCCTCAGGCAAGGTACTTTCAAGAACAAGAAAGAACTGGTCAGGAACTATGTCGACGGGATATTCAGTGTATTGAACACCTGCTATGCTCCCCTGCATGGCTTCTCCGAGCTGTCTCCAGCCCAGTGCGAGGATCTCAAGGACCAATTCATCTCCAACCTGCGGCTGGATTTCGTCTCCGTCGTGGTCGACAAGGACGACAAAGTCGTTGGCTTCGGAATCACACTCCCCTCGCTGTCAAAGGCGTTGCAAAAAGCCAAAGGCAGCCTCTTCCCCTTCGGCTTCATCCATATCCTGAGGGCTTTAAGGAAAAACGACACTATTGACGCCCTGCTTATCGCTGTGCTTCCTGAGTACCAGGACAAGGGTGTCAACTCGATGATATTCTCCAAGATCGGCCAGGGGATGATAGATAATGGGATCAAGTACGTTGAGAGCACGCGCGAGCTGGAGGACAACCACAGCGTCCAGAATATCTGGGGGCGTTTCGAACACAAGCTTCACAAAAGGGCGAGGGTGTACATCAAAAACATTTGATCAATTAATAAATGTCATGGAAGGCAAAAGAGCAGTGAGAATCCAGACCTCCATCCTCAACGGGGCGGAGAAGAAACTCCTTGTCTGGTTGGCTGAAAGGCAGCCGAAATGGGTGGTTTCCGATCTTTTGACAATTGTCGGGATGATCGGATCCGTAATGATCGCCGCCGGTTTCATCTTAAGCAACGGCAATGTCAACTGGCTTTGGCTGAGCATCGCTGGATTTATTGTTAACTGGTACGGAGACTCTCTGGACGGGACGATCGCCAGAGTCCGAGGGACCCAGCGGCCAATTTACGGTTACTATCTCGACCATTCAGTCGATGTGTTCAACGAGGCTTTCATGTTCATCGGCATCGGACTTTCGTACCTCATGAGGCTGGACATCGCCCTACTGGTATTCATCCTTTACCTTTGCATGACTCTCAATGTCAGCATAAACGCCCACTTGAAGAGTGAGTTCAAACTGACTTATGGCAAACTCGGGCCGACCGAGTTCAGGGTAATCGCGATAATCCTGATCATGCTGATCATATTCATTCCTCCATTTAGGGAATTTCACACCTCGGTCAGTTTGTTCAGGAAGGAAATCGCTCTCGGGCCTTTGGACATCCCAGGACTGGTCATACTGCTTATTCTGACAATTATATACATCAATACTTTTATCCATGACGCGAGGGGGTACGCCAAGATGGATCCCCTACCAAAAAAGGAAGATTAGCGATGCCTCTTCTTCCTGTCAGCGAACTGGAGAAGATCTCTCCGATATTCCAAAACAAGCTCGGAAACGCTTTCTTGGCATCTGTCAGGAAATTGCTGTCTGTCAGTAAATTGTCTGACATTTATGACGAGTTGGACCACTATCGGGACGCGGATTTCGCAACCGCCCTTCTGGACCGGCTTGGAATCAGTCGCGAAATCGGTGGGGTTGACAGACTACAAAATCTGCCTGAAGGACCGTTCATAACTGTGAGCAACCATCCCTACGGCGGGATCGACGGGATCGCTCTAGTCAGTATTATTGGACACCTGAGGCCCGGTTTCAAGGTGATGGTCAATGAGTTCCTTAATATAATCGAGCCATTGAGCACTTCCTGGATTGTCGTCAATCCGAAGCACAATGATTCCAAAGGGGTGACCAGCAGGAATATTCAAGGAGTAAAAGAGGTCTTGAGCAATCTTAAGGATGGCAATCCGGTGGGATTCTTTCCGTCCGGCGCGATTTCAGACTTCAAGTTGAAGGACTTTTCAATTAGGGATCGGGATTGGCAGGAGCCTCTCGTTAAACTGATCATGAAAGCCAAGGTTCCAATCCTGCCGATACGGTTTTTTGACCGCAACTCCGCGCTGTTCTACCTTCTCGGCCTGGTAAGTTGGAAGATCCGCACTCTTCGGCTCCCACATGAGATCATCAATAAGAAGAACTCCGTGATCAGAATCGGTGTCGGGAATGTTCTGTCTTTGGAGGAACAAGCCAAGCGAGAGAGTGTGGAAGAATTCGGGAAATGGCTGCGTGAGAGTGTCTATGGCATGCCGATGCCAGAAAAGTTTGAAATAATATAAGAGTTTTTCCGAAAAATTACTATATTTGCGCTCTCTACGGGGTATTAGCTCAGCTGGTAGAGCGCCAGGTTCGCAATCTGGAGGTCAGGAGTTCGATCCTCCTATGCTCCACAAAAGAGGCTGTAACAAGGCAATTACAACCTCTTTTTTATTTTTAAAAGTATTGAATACTAATGAATAACGCCAGATTTCAGGCCTTGTGCCTGACCTGTATCGGGGTAGTTTGCATCCTCTCTTCCTGCGGTCCGAAGGCTAAGCAGGCGGATGCTGTGGCGACCATTTTCGGTCAAGCCGCCGGTGTTGTGGTGGAATATAACACTTCCCTCGACAAGACTTCTATTAATAAGGAGACATTTCAGGTCAAAGGAAAGAGCATTATGAGCGTCTTTGTCTCGAACTCCAACCACTTTAAGAAAGACAATAGCAAGGATTCGGATCAAGGCGACGGACGATACGTCATTATTCTCCTGAACCAGCCTGCTAATCCAAGCGAAGCTGATAATCTGAATATTTCTTTGGGAGGGAAGGCTCCGAAACTTGATTTGGAGGTAACACAGGTCGCTCCAGTGAATACAGCCAAAGGTGCTGTAATAAATCCTTGGAGCAAGGCGCTGAAGACAAAAGAATCCTATGTTGTGGAGGGATGGCTTAAATAGTTATCCCCCCATATTTTTTAATTGATTGAACATCAAATATATATAAACCATTTTTATTAATCACATTATTTAACAAATCCCAAAGCATGAAAAAAATGTTTGTAAGGATCCTTATGACAGTCGCTCTTTTGGCGGGAACAGTTTCCGCCTACGCTCAGACGACCGTCAAGGGAACCGTCAAGGACGCCACTGGTGAGGGAATCATCGGAGCGTCTGTCATGGTGCAGGGTACCCACAACGGAACGATCGTCAATCCTGACGGTACCTACACCCTCACAAACGCCAAGGTGGGAGACAAACTTGAGTTCTCCTGCATCGGCTATTCATCACAGGTCATCACCTGGAACGGCGGTAATGTCGATGTCGTTCTGGAAGAGGACGCGGAGATGCTTGAAGGCACTGTCGTGACCGCTCTCGGTATCCGTAAGGATGAGAAGAAGCTCGGTTACGCTGTCAGTACCGTCAACTCCGAGAGCCTTATGGCCACCGCTTCCCCTACCC
>JAEEGJ010008220.1_pt1 | contig 28964 bp, 20 predicted proteins | sample 8958761 | NCBI WGS metagenome assembly JAEEGJ01 (sample SAMN16246546, study PRJNA631951) | gut metagenome | biome: gut microbiome; feature: rumen; material: RS-attached | host: Bos | place: Iran: Karaj | collected 2018-10
CGAACTGGCAGTGGGCGAAGCACTGGTGTCGTTCCTCGACCCGAAGGGCATGCCCTCGATGGTGGAACGTGCCAAGGTTCTGCCTCCCGAAGGGCAGGCAGGTGCCATCACGCCCGACGAGCGGCAACGCATCATCCAAACCTCGATGGTGTACGGCAAATACGACAAAACTGTCGACCGCGAATCCGCCTACGAGATTCTGACCGACAAGCTACAGAAAGAGCAGGAAGCCAAGGAACTTGCCGCCCAACAAAAAGAGGAAGAAAAGCAACGTAAGGAAGAGGAGAAGCGTCAAGCTGCCGAGGAACGCAAGCAAGCCGCAGAAGAACGCAAGCGCAAAGCGGAAGAGCGCGAACGCAAGCGTGAACGCGATAACAGCACCCTAGGCAGCATCAAGAAGATGGCTGTCACCAAGGCCAAACGCGAAGCCGTGAATGCTGCCTTCAAATTCGGCCGCGGACTGCTAGGCTCGCTGCTGAAAGGAAAGTGAGAATAAGGTAAAATTAAAAAGTAAAAACTAAAAGGTGTTTGCTATTAGGGCAGACACCTTTTTATTAGCGCCTGCTAAGCAGGCATTGGCCACTGCGTGACACCCCTCTGAAAAGGGGACGCACAGAAGCGGCCACGATATGGTCCTAGCGCGCCGAACGTACAGCACGGACAGGTAATCCCAAACAGCGGTTCTCATTCCAGATCCCGCCGCCGCCAAAACCACACGCAGTCAAATAGTCAAAGTCTTCCACGTTAAGCGAACTTGACCAATATTTGAATCCCTCATATCTCTGAAGACCCCTACGATAGCCGGCATTTGGCAAAAAAATGCTGTTGCCATTGGATCCTGTGAAGAGGATTCCTCTAACTTCATTACGGTATGCCTCACAACGTGTTGTATAAGCAACTAATTCTTTCCATTCTGCTTTTGTAGGGATACGTGCTCCGCCACCCCAATTGGCTGTAGCGGCATCATCTTCAGGCCGTAGAACGGTCACAGTGTCAGTTAGAAATCTGCAATACTTGGTTAGGTGATGGTAATCGCCATTGAGACAGAAACGATAGGTGATCCAATTATACTCTGTTTTAGGTTGGGTTTCGCCCCAAGCATAATAATCGCCGTACTGTTCTTGAGTATTGGCTCCTACGTTGCGAGAAGCCCAAAGCAGACCGCTCGGCAGTCCTAGATCAACCCAATCTGATTGTGGTGGTTGTGAGATTGGCATTGGTTCTATATCATCCTCTCTTTCACATCCTGCAACGAACATTGTTGCACACATTAGCATTATGGCTGCTAAAACCTTTGTCAGTTTTTTCATGATGGATATTTTTGTGTTAATAATTATGGAATTAACGCAGAACGCAGTGGCACAGATGCTGGGCATAAGTACGTCACGGTTGAGCGAACTGATGCACGGCAAAATGAAACCCTCATACCGTCTGTCAAGAGAACTTTGCATAAAACTCGACATCTCGCCTGCGATTGTTCTGGGTGTTTGATTTGATACCCCCGCCAGCCACCTTTTCCCCTGCCCGTAGGGGCAAGGGTAATGTTCTAACGTGCAGAACGCACAGCCCGGACAGATTGACCGCCGCCGCGGTTGCTGTTCACGCTCTGGCCGTACGAATAGAAGTCGAAGTCCCACGCGTGGTTCGGGCTGCATGTGTTGTTGAGCGAACTCGACCAGTAGTAGCCGTTGCTCCCGGCGCCGTAGAGAGAACTGCCCCAACGATAGCCGGCGGCGGCCAGGAAAAGACTGTTGCCGTTAGGGCCGGTGAAGCGTCCTCCATACACTCCGTTCTGTGTGGTCCAAGAGACGGTGGTGTTGTTAATCAACTCTTGCCACTCTTCTATTGTCGGGGTACGCCCGCCATAGTTGGCGGTGGCGGCATCGTCGCCGGGCTGCAGGATGGTCAGGTTGTCGGTGAAGCCATTGTAGCCATAAAATGAAGAGTAGCAGTACTTGGTAAGTTGGTCAAAACCTCCGTTGCAGTAGCGGTAGGTGCTCCAATCATACACACTTTTGGGCGAAGTCTCGCCCCAGGCAAAGTAGTCGCCGTAGTCCTCCGGCGAGGTGGCACCCACATTTCTGGTTGCCCACAACAGCCCGCTGGGCAACCCAAGGTCAACCCAGTCTCCCGTGGACTCACCAGCATGAATGGTGTCCTGTGCCAAAACACTGCCGTTGATATCGTAAAGTTTGGCATATAGGATGTCGCCGTCGGTAGGTGTCCAACTGACAGACACCGTGCCACCAGCGGCCAAGCCGTATTCAGAAGAGAGCTGCCCGTCGGCCTCGAACTTCACCACCTGCGGGAACGGGGTCGGCTGTTCTTGGTTGAAAAGGTAGTTCTGATCGTATACTCTGAAACTCACTTGCTGCGTCTGGCCGGATGCCGGGCGGCCCGACAGATGCTCCACCCGCTTGGGTGAGTGGTAAAGCTTGCGGTTAGCGACGGTCAGCCTGTCGGTGGAGACATTGTCCACCTCGTAGCCGAAGAAGATGTGGTTGCGGCTCAGCCCGCAGCGGAGGTCGAGACCGGCGTAATGGTCGAGCGTCCAGGCACAGTAGTCGTTGGTCTGCCCCATGGTCTGCTCACGGAAACCACCCCGCACGGTATCCGACATCCAGGGCATGAAGTCGAAGGAGGGACCCACGCGGTCGTAGAGCATCACCTTGATGCGCGGGAACACCCACACCTTGGCCTGCACCTGTCCGCGGCCCTCGAGGGTGGGCGGCGTAAACGAGAAGGTGTTTTCAAAGTCGTTTACCGGGCTGATGCCCCCCGCCTGTTGCCACACGAAACCCACACGGCCTTCGGCATGGTCGGAGAAACCCGTGTAGGCTGAAATCTCCCCGCTGCCACTGGCCTCCACCTGACGGTAGAGGTCGCTGCGTAGCGTGAGGACGATTGGCACAGGACCCGCCATGAACTTGATGGAGGCGGGAGGGAAGAGGTCGTGTTTCCACAAGTCGTAATCAGGGGTAAAGGAGAAACTGCCATGCGCATCAAAGCGTATCATCTGCTCGGTGTTGAACTTGCCCACAAGCGCGGCTTCGATTTTCAAGGCTTTGCTCCTATAACGGTCGATGAGATTGTCCACGAACTCGTGTTCTGTCCTGGCACCGAAATTCAAGAGCATCTCTATGTCTATGCCGATGCTGGCATTCATACGCTCCAAGGTAACAGACCAGTTGTTGCCGGAGAACAGGGTGGTCCCGTCTAGGTTATACAGCATGCCTGTCCACAGGTTTTCTGTGAAACGGGTGTCATCTTTGCGTTGGAGGTTGATATCTATTGCTTGATATCCCCCTGCTGCATCCAACAGATAGGCCTCCACTGGGTGGAGGACTATGCCATTGGCTTTGGTCTTGCCCTCAGGCAGGGTGGTGAGGGTCAACTCGGTGTTGGCGAAGATGTCGGTGAGGGAGGCCTCGACTGTGGTTACGTTCACCGTATTGCCCGAAACGTTTGCGGAGGTGACAAAGCGATAGAGCACCACCGTGTCGCGGTCGATGGCTATGACAGAGCCGGGGTGGATGTCTGGCACCGAATCGGTGAACTGGATTTGATAGCTGCCCGTGCTATCGTCATAGGCTGTCACAGAGGTTTCTTCCCAATCGATGGGTACATAGTCGGGGTTGACCTCTAATTGACTCTGTTCATTCGGCTTTGGTTCTTTCTCGCATCCTGCGACGAACATTGTTGCACACATTAGCATTATGGCTGCTAAAATCTTAGTCAGTTTTTTCATGATGTATATTTCGGGGTTAATAACTTGGGGATATAATTATCTAGATGATGATTGTGGAGTGCCTGACGGATGGCTGCCTGGCACTCTTTCTTGTAGTAGAAGAACATGAGGTTCTGAGCCTTCTTCTCGTCGGGACGACGGGCGACATAGACGGGCTGCATGGTGTCGGGATTGATGCCGGTGTAGTACATCTCGGTGCTGAGGGTCATGGGCGTGGGAGTGAAATCCTGTATCTGCTCAAGGCGGTAGCCAAGCCGCTTCATCTCGACGGCGAGGTCGGCCATGTCGCGGAGCTGACAGCCGGGGTGTGAGCTGATGAAATAAGGGATAAGCTGGTAGCGGAGGCCTGCCTGACGGCAGATGGTGTCGAACTGCGCCTTTGTCTGAAGGAAGAGGTTGAAAGAGGGCTTGCGCATGAGCTGTAGCACGCGGTCGCTGGTGTGCTCGGGAGCCACCTTGAGACGACCGCTGACATGGTGCAGCACCACATGGCGGAAGTAGTCCCAGCCGTGGTTCTCCTTGGTGAAGAGGTCGCAACGGATGCCGCTGCCGATATAGACATGCTTAATGCCTGGAATGGCGGAGACCTTCTTGTAGAGATCGACAAGTGGACGGTGGTCAGACTGGAGGTTTTTGCATATAGTGGGCTGGATGCAACTGTAGCGGGGGCATTTCTGACAGAGTGCCTTATCCTTTCCCGACATGCGATACATATTGGCAGAGGGGCCGCCGAGGTCGGTGATGACACCGTTGAAGTCGTCGCGCTCTGTTAGGGTTTTCACCTCGCGGAGGATAGAGGCTTCTGAGCGAGAGGCTATCTGCTTGCCCTGATGGGCGGAGATGGTGCAGAAGGAGCATCCGCCAAAACAGCCGCGGTGGATGTTGACGGAGTTTTTAATCATCTCATAGGCGGGAACCGTGCCGCGCTTCTTGTACTTGGGATGAGGCAGGCGGGTGTAAGGGAGGTCGAAGGAGGCGTCAATCTCCTCGGTGGTCATGGGCGGCTCGGGTGGGTTGACCACGACAAGGCGGTCGCCGTGGCGCTGGACGAGGGTGGCGCAGACTATCTTGTTGCTCTCCTGCTCAATGATGTGGTAGTTCTCGGCTTGGGCGCGCTTGCTTTTGAGGCATTCCTCGAAGGAGTGGAGCTCTATTGTAGGGCTAGTAGAACTAGTATTACTAGTGATATATGCCACTTGAGGGAGGGTGTGGCAGGCTTCGATGCCTTTGCCTTGGTTGAGGAGATGGGCTATCTTGAGGGTGGTGCGCTCGCCCATGCCGTAGTTGAGCAGGTCGGCGGGTGTGTCGGCAAGGATGCTGGGGAAGAGCTTATCGTCCCAATAGTCATAGTGTGCCAAGCGGCGCATGGAGGCTTCGACACCGGCGATGACGACGGGGGTGTCGGGATAGAGCTGCTTGAGGATGCGGGTGTATACGTAGGTGGCGCGGTCGGGACGGAAGCCTGCCTGCCCACCAGGCGTGTAGGCATCGTCGTGACGCAGTCGACGGGCGGCGGTGTAGTGGTTGACCATGCTGTCCATGACACCGCTGTTGACACCAAAGAAGAGGCGTGGACGGCCAAACTTGCGAAAGTCGCGCAGGTCGTCGCGCCAGTTGGGCTGCGGGATGATAGCCACACGGTAACCAGCTGCTTCGAGCGTGCGCCCAATAACGGCAGTGCCGAATGAGGGATGGTCGACGTAGGCATCGCCCGTGACAAGGACAATGTCGACCTGCTCCCATCCCAGGCGTTTGACCTCTTCTAATGTAATTGGTAAGAAATGCCCCATAGCCAGTAGATTGATTGGTTAGAAACGGAAATGTAAGCCAAGTGAGGCACTAAAACGGTCGTAATTGAAGAAGTTGTTTTCGGTGGGCCAGTCGGTGAGATAGGCGTAGGAGACATTGATTGAGAGCTTCACCTTCTGCCCTCCGATGCGAAACATCACCTGCGGCTCAAATAGGAGATGAGGCGTATCGAGTGTCTCCTCAAGTTTCTCGGTGCCATCCTCCTGCAGCAACACCTTCTCCCACTGCGACTGCATCATGCCCCCTTTCACACCCATGCCGAAGTCGATTTCGCCATCCAACAGGTCCACCCAGCCAAGGTTGACCTGTCCGAAATAAAGATTATAGTGGCCATCCACACGGTAATGCACATCCCTGATAGTATTGATGTTGTTGTTACATGAGTTGCCATAGCCGTAGCCGAGATAACCTTCGAGCACCGTCTTCCCAAACGGAAAAAAAGTGCCTGCCAACGCTTGGGCATAATAGGTGTTCCATTCAGTAATACTGAAAGAGGTCTGCAAGCCAAGAGCCTGCAATGGAGCGTAGCTGAAAGAGGCATTGAGAGCCGGATGGGCCAGCAGAGGTGCCGATATAGATGCGGAAGCGTCTAACTGCATCTCCCCTTTCTCATGCAATAGCGGAATGTCGGCATTGTGGGGATGATAGACTACGCAGGAAGAGACAAGCCCCACCAGCAGAAGCGTCGAAAACAGACTACTATGTGTTTTTCTTTTCATGAGACATAATGCTAATAGGAGGCTATGTAATTGAGGGCTACATCGAGTTGGGGCTTGTAACTGCCATCGTAGTCTTTGCGGAGCATCACCTGGTCGGGGGTGTGACCGATACCCTCAAGCACCTGTCCGCCAATACTGGCCTCGAAGGTGGAAGTGTAGACATAATGGCCTCGATAGTTGGTGCCGTCGCCAAACGGGCCGCCGTAGTTGAGGTCGATATCGGTGAAAGGCTGTAGCGGACCGGTGGCACCGTAGGTGCGTTCGCCAATGGTATGAACCGTAGATAGTACCTGTTTGGCACATAGCGGCTCTATCTCGCCCATGCTGGCGGAATTAATGTCGCAAAGGATGACATAAGGTATCTTCTCGGCAGTAATATCGCGATGGTAGGTGCTGTTCGGATAAATATAATAGGGTGTCCAAGGAGAATACTCCTGTCGACCGGGACCTTCCTTATAGCGGGTCTGCATCACTTCGGCACGTTCGTTGAGGAAGGTACCGATAAGATAGTCGAGGTCGTCCTGGTAGCCTCCGTTGTTGGCACGGTTGTCGAGGATGATACCCGCCAGTTGGCTGCGGGGGGTATCGGTGATAGCACGCAGCCAATGGTCGAGAAGCGTGGCCCCCTCACCTGTCAGCGACTGCTCTCCAAGCGCACGGATGACCGGCGTGAAGGCCGCCATCGACTGCCATAGATAAGGCACCAGCCGGCCATCGGGCAAGCGAAACAGTATGTAATGATAAATGACATTCGACGAGATGGCTTCCTCATAGAAAGGGAAAGTGCCAGACTCATGCTCTACAACGGTGTAGCCTTCTGACTCAATACCATCTAAAAAAGAGCATATCGAAGCTCTAGCTTGTGAATTGGACTCCAGATAATAGTCTCGCTGAGTCACCTCTGCCTGTCCTGGTCGAACGACCACCAACTGCCCTTCCTCTGTAGGCAAGGGATGGAGGTTCTGAACCACGACCATCATGTGGTGGTCTATCATCTGACCAAAAGCCGCACTATAGAGATTAGTCAATTCTCCCATACTGACGAAACCACTGTCGGCATAGTGGCTATCTAGAGCTTGAAACTTCGGCAAGTAACGGTCGTACACATCATCCCAGTCGGTTGTGTCCACATCCCAAAAAACGTAGCCAGTGCTAATGCTTTTCCATAGAAAAATGAATTGTTCTTCGTAGGTGCTGTATGCCAGCTTATGGCTTTCGCCGATATAAGGCACATTGTCCGACTCCTTACGACAGGAGCAGAGCATAAGTGTGGCAATAGCCAAAAGGAGTGTTCTTTTCATTGCCGTTCCTTTCTTGGAATAAAATACGAGATGCCAAACGTGAGTGTGCCAGTGGTAAGGTAGCGATAGTCCTGCAAGTGGGGATAGCCCTTGTGGTGACTGACAAGGTCGTAGTATAGGAGAGCGTCGAGGCTGAGGGCGATGTGAGAGACGAGGCAATAGCTCAGACCTATTCCACCTGCCAACCCGGCATCGCATCGACGGTCGGTACTCTCAAAGTCGGGCATATTGTCGAAATCGTTGAAAAATACCTCGTAGTCGGTCATTCCATAAGTGATGCCATTGACACGCTGCCGCAACCAATAGCCAGCAAAACCACCCAACAACAGATGACCACGCAGACGTTCTGCACCAAAGGAAAAATCTGCCATGAGAGGCAGAGCCAAATAGGTGTTGAGATGGTCGGTGTATACGGGAGAGAGGTAGTTTAGATGCCTTTGCAAGCGGTGGTTGCGTTGCATCACACTAAGGTCGGCACGAACTGCCAACCAAGGATTAATCGTGTAGCTTCCTCTAATACCGATGTCGTAGCCACAAAGGCTTTCGTATGTTTCGTCGATACGGCTGGCATGAGAGCGGTCTATGTCAGTGACGCTTGTTCCCCCACGAATGCCTACAGACCATTGTGCCAAAGCCACCCCCTGCAACAGACAGCACAAAAGAAAAAGAACCCATCGTTTCATAAACGTTGCCATAAACTGAAAATTGAAAATTGAAACTTCGTGGCAGAGGTCATTTCCACGCCCCGACAATTTCAATTTTCAATTTTCGCTTTTAAATACTTCAATCCTGAATGGCCTTGATGCCAGGGAGAACCTTGCCTTCGAGGTACTCGAGCATGGCACCACCACCAGTGGAGACATAGCTCATCTGGTCGGCAAGGCCCATCTGCTTGACGGCAGCCACGCTGTCGCCACCGCCAACGGCTGCAAAGCAACCCTGCTTGCAGGCTTCGGCCACGCTGAGGGCAATCTCGTTGGTGCCCTTAGCGAAGGTGCTGAGTTCGAAAACACCGGCAGGACCGTTCCAGAGGATGGTCTTGCTAGCCATGATGATGTCGCGGATAGCCTTGCAGCTCTCAGGGCCGCAGTCCATGCTCTCCCAACCATCGGGTACTTCTCCGCTGGGGACAATCTGGGTGTTGGCATCGTTGCCAAACTTGTCGCCGATGACACTATCAACTGGCAGATAGTACTTCACGCCGTGGTCATCCATCTTCTTCATCAGTTCAATAGCAAGGTCCATCTTGTCATCCTCACAGATGCTGTTGCCAATCTTGCCACCAAGGGCCTTAGTGAAGGTATAACGCATACCACCGATGATAATCATATTGTCGACCTTGTCGATAAGGTTCTCAAGGATGCCGATCTTGCTGCTGACCTTGCTGCCACCGATGATGGCAGTGAAAGGACGCGGAGGATTCTGCATCAGCTTCTCGAGGTTGCGCACCTCGTTCTCCATAAGGAATCCGAAATACTTGTCGTTGGGGAAGAATCGTGCAATGACGGCAGTGGAGCTGTGCTCGCGGTGGGCTGCACCGAAAGCGTCGTTGATGTAGCAGTCGCCCAGCTTGGAAAGCTGCTCAGCCAATTCGACACCACCTTTAGTCTCCTCGGGATAGAAACGGATGTTCTCGAGCAGCATCACCTCGCCATCCTTGAGGTTCTTGGCCATATCCTCCACCTTGCCCTCGCCCAGCAGCGACTGGGTGAACTGAACGGGACGGTTGATGAGGGTCTCGAGATACTTGGCGACAGGCTCCAGCGTCAGCTCAGGTTCGAACCCACCCTTCTTGGGGCGGCCAAAATGTGCCATGATGATGATGGCGGCACCGTCGGCAAGCAGTTTGTTGATGGTGGGCAGCGACTCGCGCATACGGGTGTCGTCGGTGATACGCCTGTTATCGTCCATGGGGACGTTGAAGTCGACACGCAAGAGCACCTTGCGGCCTTTGAAGTTCACATCTTTAATGGATTTCATGATAATATAGTTTTAATGGATTAGTACTTCAACAATTGTTTGAATACTTGAATGCTTGATTGCTTAAGTAATTACTCAGGCATCAACACATTCAAGCAATAAGATTAGGCTTCGGCGTGGTGAGGCTCGTGGACGGCCATGCCGATGTAGAGTGACGACAGCATGGTGAACACAAATGCCTGGATGTAGGCCACCAGACACTCAAGCACACTGATGAACACGCTGAACACCACCGATATGACCGACACACCAGCACCCACACCCATGGAAATAGTGTTACTGAAGATGAAGATAAGCACCACGAAGCCAAGAATGACGATATGGCCTGCCGTCATATTGGCAAAGAGTCGGATCATCAGCACGATGGGCTTGGTGAACACACCCACCAGCTCGACAATGGGCATCAGCGGGAAAATCTTCAGCCATGCCGGAACACCAGGGGTGTTGAAGATGTCGACCCAATAGTGCTTATTGCCACTGAGGTTGGTGATAAAGAAAGTAATCAATGCCAGCGTGGCAGTGATGGCGATATTGCCCGTCACATTGGCACCTGCGGGGAAGAAGGGAATCAGTCCCATGCAGTTGCTGAAGAAGATGAAGAAGAAAAGCGTAAGCATGTAGGGCAGGTACTTCTCGTAGTGTTTCTCCCCTATCATAGGACGGACAATGTCGTCGCGCACGAAGACCACCAGCAGCTCCACCAACGACTGCAGGCCTTTGGGGGCCTGATTCTCGCGCACCCTATACCCCTTCTTGGCAATCATTACGATGACGATGAGCATGACCACAATAATCATGATGGCCGCGGGCACCTTGGTGATGGAAAGATCGATGGGCTTAACAGTATTGCCGGCCTCGTCGAGCAGCAACTCACCATTCTCGTCGACACAGACGACCTCCTCCTTTTCCAAGCCTCCACCAACAAGACGATAGCCCTTATAATCGGCATGACCATGATGGAACTTGGACGACATGAAGATATCGAGATGCCCGTCGTTGACGAGGATTATGGGCAGGGGGATGGCAACGGCATGTTCCTTGCCGTCCTTGCCGTAGTAGTCGAACATGTGCCACGAGTGCGCGTCGCTGACGTGACCGATGATGGTGGAACCGGGATTGAAAGCCCCCTCGGCCTCTACCTCCTCCACTTCAAACTCCTCTACAAAGGGGTCCTCGCTTTCGAAGTCGTCGGTGGCGACAAACTCAAAAGGCAACGACTCGTCAGCAGCCAGCTCGATAAACTCCTGTGCATTCGCAGTTGTCCCTATTGCCAGTGCCAACGCCATAAATAAAAAGGATATACGTCTCATAGTGTTATTAATGTTTTGTTTGTTCAAATGTTTCTCTCGGCAGCGAAAACTCATTTTCGTCGCTCTCGACTTTCGCGATGTTGTTAAAGATGTCCACCTGCATGGAATCGAAAATGTTGAGTTGGTTCTTTGGTTCGGCCTTAGCCATGGCATTCATCTCGCTCTTATACTGTCGCAGCGTCTGACGCACCATCTTGTGCACCGCCGCCGGACAAGTGGTCTGATGAGCCTTAGCGTAAGCCTTCAGCATCTCACCCTCCCACTCGGGGAGGGTAATGCTGACTTTTTTCGGCTTAGGTTTTGAACGTGAACCTTTCATCTTCTCATCTCTTATACATGCTACATGCGGAAACCGTGTTGTTCCATCAACGACGAGGCCTGCTCCGCGCGGTCTTTGTCGTGCAACACCTGTTCTGCCAATTGATGCAGACCATATAGCAGTTGGGCAGACTCCTGCAGCAGATTGTTCACGCCTGCGGCCTTCGAAGTGCCGCTATACTGAGAATAGTAGGCAATATCCTGACTGTAGTACTTGAAGATGCTGTCCCAAATTTCGGTGGCACGGTCCTTACCATAGACATCGTAATAGAGGTCGACCATTATCATGCTGTACTTGTCGTACACAAAGTTCTTTTCGGGGAAGAACTCGTCGCTCAAGTCGAGCATCTTGCGGGCACGGATGGTGTCGCCTTTCTCTATCAGTTCCTTAGCTGCCACACAGAATGTCTGACGCTGCACCGTTCCCATGTTGATGCTCACTGGGTCGACATAGATGTCTGCATTCAGGTTGCCCCACTGCAGAGGATGTATCTCGCCATCTGCATCCTTGTAGCCATTGATAAAGTAGTCGAAGGTCTCCTCGGTGAAGGTCTGCAGAGCATACTTGCCATCACGCTTGTCGAACAGCACGGGCTGGCTGATTTTCGACTGATAGGGCGTAATCTTGTAGTTCATACCATCCTGCACGCAGTAGCTGCGTATCGGAGTGAACACACGCTGAATGTAGCTCGGATTCATGATGTTGATGTCGCGCTCGAAACGGTTGGTACCGAGGATGTCGAGTATCATCAGTTCATGGCGGAACAGGTTGCCCTTGGTAATCTGCCACTTGATGACGGGATCGACCTGGTCGGCAATCTCAGCGGGGATGACACCCAGTTTCACCAGTTTGGGAATATCGAGGGTGATCTTGAAACGGCTGGTGGGCAGCACAATCACCTCCTCGCCACGACCACTGCGGGCTTTGAACTTCTCAGGATGCTCGCGCAGCAGCTGCAGCACGTCGGTCACCTCGAAGTAGTCACTCGTCTTGTCCTGAATATACACCACATCCTGTCCCAGTCCGTAGAACTCCTTAGGCAGGGTGAACGCCACCGGGTCGGACTCGTAAATGCGGTTGTAGAGCTGCTCCACATACCAGTGCATGCCCGACAGGGTGTAGTTCAGAATGCGCACGTCGGTGCGGAATCCTTCAACCTCCTGCACATACCACAGGGGGAAGGTGTCGTTGTCGCCGAAGGTTATCAAGATGCCGTTCTCGTCGACCGATCCCAGATAGTTCTTGGCAAAGTCGCGGGCCGCAAACTTCTGCGAACGGTCGTGGTCGTCCCAGTTCTCGTTAGCCATCAGCACCGGCACACAGAGCATACACACCACAAACACCACGGGCATAATAAATTTATACAGGTTCTCCTTCTTCAACAGGCGTGTCAGCCAGTCTGCCAACGCCATCACACCCAGTCCAATCCAGATGGCAAAGAAACTGAACGAACCCACAAAGGCATAGTCACGCTCACGCGGCTGACGCGGAGGCATATTCAGATAGATGCCGATGGCAATACCCGTCATAAAGAACATGATGAACACAATAAAGGCATCCTTCTTGTTCTTCATCACGTGGTACACCAGACCTATCAGACCCAGCAGCAACGGCAGCAGATAGTACACGTTGCGTGCCTTGTTATCCTTCATGTGGTCGGGCAGGTTGTCCTGCGGACCCAAACGGGCTTGGTCAATCGCCTTAATACCGCAAATCCAGTTGCCGTTCATATAGTCGCGCGTGCCGTCGTCGTTGAAGTAATGGCCCTGAATGTCATTCTGCCGTCCGGCAAAGTTCCACATAAAGTAGCGCCAGTACATCCAACCCATCTGATAGCCGTTGAAGTACTTGATATTCTGTGCCGACGAGGGCTTATGGTCGCCACGCACCTTGCCAGCCCAGTACTCGTAGAACTGCGGATGACGGCGGTCGTTGTCGTTGCTATACATGCGGGGGAATATACCCGTATGATTCTGGCGGTAGATGAACTTCTGCTGATACGAGGCGGCAATATATTTGTCCTTGCCCTTCTCGTCCTTGCCACGGATATATTTGGTGTAGCCCTGCTTTGCGTCGATGGGGTCGCCAGCGGTGTAGTACTGGCCCTTGAACAGCGGCGTGTCGCCATACTGCTCGCGGCCCAGATAGGCGCGCATTGCCACAGCATCCTTCGGCGCATTCTCGTTCAACGGAGTATTGGTGTTGGCACGGATAACCAGCAGGAAGAAGGTCGAATAGCCAATCACCAGCATCATAAAGCCCAGCACCGACGCATTGATAATCGGCCTGTTCTTTTTCTTGGGCGACGTATACCACAGTCCCCACACCACGGCGGCAGCCAGCAGCAGGAAGAAGAATATCGTACCCGTGTTAAAGGGCAGCCCCAGCGTATTGACAAAGAACACGTCAAATGCCGAATCGACATTCACGATACCAGGGATAATGCCCCACAGTATCAGTCCCAGCAGCACCACGGAGATGACACCGCTCCAAATGAAGCCCTTCACCGTTGTCTTCTCCCACTTGCGGAAGTAGACCACATACACAATGGCAGGCACCGTCAGCAAGTTCAACAAGTGAACGCCGATGGCAACACCCACTAGCAGGCATACCAGCACCAGCCAACGCAGCGACCGTGGGTCGTCGGCCTGTTCCTCCCATTTGAGGATGGCCCAGAACACCACAGCCGTGAAGAAGGACGACATGGCATACACCTCGCCTTCCACAGCCGAGAACCAAAACGTGTCGCTGAACGTATAGGCCAACGCACCCACAATACCGGCAGCAAATACACCCCACGTGCGGGCATCCTTAATGTCGGGGTTCTTGGGGTCGGGCAGCAGGTGCTTGCCCAGCAGCGTGATGCCCCAAAACAGGAACAGGATTGTAAAACCGCTACACACAGCCGACATCACATTCACGGCATGTGCCACATTCTCAGGTGTTGAGAACATGGAAAAGAGCCTGCCTATCAGCTGGAACGAAGGTGCTCCCGGAGGGTGGCCCACCTGCAATTTGGTTGCCGTGGCAATATACTCGCCGCAGTCCCACCACGACGCGGTAGCTTCGGCGGTTAGGATGTAGACAGTACAGGCCACGATGCAGACCACCCAGCCTATAATGTTGTTCATCAGATGATACTTCTTCATGTTTTTGTTGATATGTTTATCTGTTGATATGTTGAAATGATTATCTATTCAAAAGGGGAACAATAATTTCAATTTTCACCTTTCAATTTTCAATTTACATTCGGTTAATCGGCATCGTCATGCATCTGGCGCCGCCGCCTGCTCTAGGCAGCTCGCTGGCCTTAAACACCACGACAAACTTGTCGTAATCCTTCATGTCCACCTTGCCACTGCACACCTCGTCGGCATCCAGCACCGCAAAGCCGGCATGATTCAACGCCTCTATCGTCCGCTCGTTGCGCTCATAGCCTATTACCTTGCCGTCGTCCAGCGCAAAAAAGTTGGCCCCGCTGTGCCACTGCTCGCGGTCTTGATACCAGCTGTCATATCCGCCACACAGCACCGGCTCCATCTCCATGCCGCAGGCCTTCAGGCCCTCAATCATGTTGGGATACTCCTTGGTGCTGATATTGCCGTTGTCGCACGTAATCAGCGTAGTCGCCTTGCCAGCAAACAGTCCTGTCTTGTCCAGCAGCGGAGGATACACCATCAGCTGGTGGCTCCCCAAGAAGGTATGCACCATGTCCAGATGTATGAACGAGTCGGGCTTGTGGGGCAGCTCCTGCGTCAGGATGTTAAACTTCGGACGCTCCTTGGCAAACTTCTCCGCCAAGAACATGATGCCCTTGTGGTTGGTGCGTATGCCCTGACCGACGCAGAGCAGGTCGGGACCCGCCACCTGCACGTCGCCGCCCTCCGTCCGTGCACTAGCGTTCACCGCCTGGCCGCAGAAGGTCTTCGTGTTGAAATAATACTCAAAGATAGCCCTGTATATCAACGTCTCGCGCTGACGCACGGAGAACGACATCGAGTTGATCAGCACCTCGTTGTACACCGACGACGACGCATCGCGGGTGAAAAACAGGTTATACAGCGGTTTCAGCGTGAAACGCGACTCCTTGAAGTGCTGCGGGTCGGTGTCGCCATGAAACGGCACACCCTCAATCAGTTCCTTTGCCAACTGCTTGCTGTCATGCTCCATCAGCTGGTCGGCCAGAAATTCGCATCCGTCCAGCTTGCAGCTCTGCGCGACCAGATACTGGCGCACGTCATCGTTATCCATCAGGTATGCCAGCACATCCTCCACATAGTAGACCTGGCACCATTTTTCAAACACACCAGCGAACGACGCGTACTCCTTGTCAACAATATGCTTGCTGAGGATGTCGCTGAACAATGCCTCCTCGGCATTGGCAGGTATCATCCGTTCAATCTCTATTCCGGGTTTGTGTAGCAACACGGCATTCAAATGTCCGTATTCGCTCGCGACATTCACCGTGGTTTTGGGTATATTTGTTTCTTCAGCCATATACTTTTTTATTGTCTCTGGCAACATGCCAGTCGATTTTCAATTTTCATTTATCAACTCTCAACTCTCAATTTAATTGGTTTATAGCACCATTTCACTCCGACACAACGTGTCGCAGCAAATGCAAATATACGATTTTTTTTTGAATCCCACAAAAAACCACCACAACTTTTTCATTTTTTTCACAACAAAGACAAATCATGCCTGTGACACGGCACACGACCCATATCGCACCCGTCACCATACTCCGTGCAGTGTGGTGCTGTTGTCCATAGAGGGACAACCTGTCTGAAATAGTCGTCACCGCACCTCATAAAGAATTGAAAATTGAAGGTTGAAAAATTGAAAATTGGGAAACCCCGCGTCACGCGCCAGTACGTAAGTCCACTGGACATCCTTAAGGGGATTTCTATTTATCAAGAATTAGAGAATTGGAGAATTTGTAAACTGTATATTTTGAATTTGATAAGAATTTGAGACCTATTTATCAAGGATTAGAGAATTGGAGAATTTGTAAACTGTATATTTTGAATTTGATATGAATTTAAGACTTTAATTACATGCAATTAATAGAAGTGGCCTTAATCTTCTTGAGAGGGGGAGCAGACGTCCAGTGAATGTTCCTCCGAAGCGGGAGGGGGTGTGTCCTCAGACCGCTGACGCGCCAGCCGTCCCTGTCCCCTCTTGAGAGGGGTGGTCGAAGACCGGGGTGTGTATCCGCCTCCTGCTCCAGCACCGCGTTGCCCTTCAGGTCGTACACCACCACGCGGCTCAGCCTGTAGCCCGACAGCACCGTCACCTTTCCCCCTCGCCGGGTTGGGCATCGTCTGCGTGAAGCGGTCCGGATTGCCAATCGACTGGGGCGGGCCGTCGTGGTGCGCGCCCGTGTACACGTCCGGCCACCCGCTCCACGCGCCATACTCCGTGTCCCACTCGCACATGCCGCACACCCGCGCCATATAGTTCGTCTGCTCCCGCAGACCCGTCAGCGTCACCATCGGCACGTTCGTCGTCTCCGTCGGCACGTCCCAGCCGTTCACCTCCATATACTGCGCCTCCCTCTCCTTCGTCTGTGCCTACGAAATCTACGCCATGCGCTGGTCCGTCGAGGTCTGCTTCAAGGAATGCAGGCAGTACCTACGACTCGAGGGCAACCATGCTCAGCACTTCAACTCCCAGATAGCCTCCGTCTGCCAGATGCAGTACACCCTCCTGAACGTGGTCAAGCGCATGACCTCTTACGAGACACTCGGCGGCCTCTTCCGCGACACCAAGGCCGACGTGATAGAGATAACGCTCTATGAGAGAATCCTGCTCGTATTGCGCGAAATCCTTGAGGAATTCACCTTTCAATTTTTCAATTCCTTGTGGCGGAGCGTGGCGACGGCGGTTTTGTAGAACTCGTCCTGCTCCTTCATCACCCTGTAGTAGTGCCCGTGCCCGAAGAGGCGGTCGGCCACAAGCCCCTTTATCTGTAACAAAAGGAAATGGTGGTTGAAGGCGCGGACGCTGTCGCTGCAAGTCTCTTGTATGCTGTCGCGCACCACACCTTTTTCGGCTGCAAAGGCTATAAAGTCCGTGTAGATGCCCAGCGTGTCGAAGTTCTGCAGATAGGTTTCGAAGTCGGGCATCAGCGTATCGCCACGATGCTTGTCTGCCCACACCTGCGGAAACTGATTGATGATGCCCTTGCGGCGGCACTCTTGGTAGTATTGGGTCGAGGGGGTGGTGTCCATCGGGATGAAGATGTCGGGCATCACGCCGCCACCGCCATACACCGTGCGCCCGCCCACGGTCTGGTACTTGAGCGAGTCGGGCAGGTGGATGGAGTCGGCACTGAACAGCTCGCCACGCTTGTATCGATTGCGGAGGTCGTTGTCGTAGTCGTCGCTGCCCTTGGTGTAAGGCCGCTGTATGCAACGCCCTGATGGAGTATAGTATCGTGCTGTGGTAAGCCTCACCTGGCTACCGTCGGTAAGGGTATACTGGGTCTGCACCAAGCCTTTGCCGTATGTGCGCCGCCCTATCAGCGTACCGCGGTCCCAGTCCTGCACGGCTCCGCTGACAATCTCGGAGGCCGAGGCTGACTGCTCGTCGATAAGGACGATGAGCGTCCCCTTGCGGAAGTTGCCCCAGCGATTGGCGCGGAAGTCCTGTCGCGGACGCATCCGCCCCTCTTGGTATACTATCAGCTTGCCCGACGTGAGGAACTCGTTGGCAAGGCCGCAGGCTATGTCGAGAAAGCCGCCGCTGTTGCCGCGCAGGTCGAGAATCAAGGCCTTCATGCCCTGCTTCTGCAACTCTTTCACTGCCTTGCGGAACTCGTCCACCGACGTGCGGGCAAAGCGTTGCAGGGCTATGTAGCCGATGGTGTCGTCTTCCATAAAGTAGACCTCCACCGAGTGGATGGGTATCTTGTCGCGCTCAATGTAAAAGGTCAGCGTGTCGGCGCCGCGCAGCATATCCACTATCACCATCGTACCCTTCTTGCCACGCAAATGACGGAAGGCGAAGGCGTTGTTCGCGCTGTCGCCCGTGGCGTTGATGCCGTCGATGCGGATAAACTTATCGCCGGGCAGCATTCCCACCTTCTCCGACGGCCCTCCGGCAAGCACTTCGGCTACGCGGATGGTGTCGTTGACCACTGAGAAGGAGATGCCCACCCCTTCGAAGTTGCCCAGCAGGGCCTCGTTGGTGCGCTTCACATCCTTGGCGGGAATATATATGCTATGGGGGTCGAGCGAGCGAAACATGGCACGGATGGCCGTCTCGCTTAGCGCGTTGGTGTTGGGGTCGACTACGTAGGTGTTCTGTATGAGCGACATCACTTCGTTCAACCGCTGCGTCCCAGGAATGGTGTCGACCACCTTCGCCTTCTTTTTAAACCAAAAATGTTTGCGACTTTGCGCCTGACTAGGCACGACCAGAATAGTGAGTGCAAGTATGAGAGGGATGATTCTTTTCATATTATTAGGGTTAGAGGTTAGAAAATTGAAACCTCGCAGGCGGCGAATAATTTGTCAAATAATATCAATTTTCAATTTCAAAATAGTGTTGCCAATACTGCTGTCGCTCTGGGATTTTGGATTTGGAAATAGGTAGTTTCGGGTGTGGTGATACGGTTTATTGTCACTTGCTCTCCCGGCTGGGTCTCCTGCTGGTATTCGAGGCAGAGGTGGTAGGGGCATGGCACGTCAGTACCCTTGGGCAGCGTGTCGAATATCCATCGCACATACTCGGCGTTGTTCACATGGTTGGTGTGGTCGAGCATCGAAGGCAGCACATTGAACTGCGCCACCTGTTCCACCTCCCCCACCCCTTTGGGCAACCGTATGCGGTCGAGCTTCTGGCGGTCGGTGGCAAAGCCTTCATAGTATTTGAACGAGTCCATAAAGTCGTGCATCCGCATCACATGACGGCTGCTCAATTCCATTATAGCCCAATAAGTTGTCGAGGCGACAATGGCGTTGCCCTGCTGGTCCAATATCTGCGAGTCGCGGAAGGCAAACAGTCCGTCAGTGCCACGCGACCAGGTCTTCAGCGTCACAGGCTCCGCCTCATGGGGCAGGCGGTCGAAACGGTAGTAGGCTCGGCATATCACCCACGCCCTTCCCTGCTTGATGAGCTCGGAGAATCCGATGCTGTGGGTCTGCGAATGGAGACAGGCTATCTCCTGAAACAGCCGTACCGCCGACCAAGGCGATAGGTTGTCATACTGGTCACACAGATAGTTGTGAGTGATAAGAGACTCTGTATAGAACATGAGGTTAGAGGTTAAGGGTTAGAGGTTAGGGGTTAGAGGTTAAGTGCGGCAGCTACTCTAACCCTAACCTCTAACCTTTTTTCTTTACATTCTTTCGGGGACTTCGATACCCAGTATTCTCATGGTGTTCTTCAAGGCCTGCGCCACCACTGCACACAGCTGCACACGGAAGGTCTTCACCGCCGTGTCGGTCTCGCGCAGGATGGGGGTGTCCTGATAGAAACTGTTGAAACTCTTAGCCAAGTCGTAGGCATAGTTGGCCACCATGGCGGGACTGAAGTTGTCGGCTGCCGAGGCTATCGCGCCGGGCATGTCGTGCAGGCAGCGCACCACGGCCTTCTCCTTGTCGGTGAGGGTCGGCACAGCACCGGGAGCCAACGGCTGCATCTCGTCGATGCCCTGCTCCTCAGCCTTACGCACAATACTGCGGATACGCGCGTGCGTGTATTGGATAAAAGGACCCGTGTTGCCGTTGAAGTCGATACTCTCGGCGGGATTGAACAGCATGTTCTTGGCGGGGTCGACCTTCAGAATGAAGTATTTCAACGCACCGAGGGCGAGTATATGGTATAGCTCCTTGAGCTGTTCGGGAGTCATGTCGTCGTTCTTGCCGTGGTCGCGGCACATCTCCTCGGCGGTCTCCTCCATCTCGGTGATGAGGTCGTCGGCATCCACCACCGTGCCCTCGCGGCTCTTCATCTTGCCGTTGGGCAGCTCCACCATGCCGTAGGAGAGGTGGTACACCTTGTCGGCCCACTCAAAGCCCAGCTTGCCGAGGATGAGTTTCAACACCTTGAAATGGTAGTCCTGCTCGTTGCCCACCACATAGATAAGCTGCTCGGCTCCAAAGTCGTTGTGGCGCAGCAGTGCCGTGCCGAGGTCCTGAGTCATATAGACCGAGGTGCCGTCGCGGCGCAGCAGCAGCTTCTGGTCCAACCCGTCGCCGGTGAGGTCACACCACACCGACCCGTCTTCCTTGCGGAACAGCACACCCATATCCAGTCCCTTCTGCACCAACTCCTTGCCCAGCAGATAGGTGTTAGACTCATAATAAATCTTATCGAAGCCGACACCCAGCCGCTTGTAGGTCTCGTCAAATCCGGCATACACCCAGCCGTTCATCCGCGTCCAGAGGTCGCGCACCTCCTTGTCACCCTCCTCCCAACGTTTCAGCATCGCCTGCGCCTCCAGCATCAGCGGAGCCTGCTTCTTCGCCTCTTCCTCTTCCATGCCCTTATCCATCAGGCTCTTTATTTCCTCTTTATAATGCTTGTCAAACTCCACATAGTACTTGCCAACTAGGTGGTCGCCCTTCATGCCGCTGCTTTCGGGTGTCTCGCCGTTGCCGTAGCGCAGCCACGCCAGCATCGACTTGCAGATATGTATGCCGCGGTCGTTCACCAGGTTCACCTTCTTCACATTCGCGCCGTTGGCGGCCAGCAGTTCGCTCACCGACCAACCCAGCAGGTTGTTGCGTATATGGCCCAAGTGCAGGGGCTTGTTGGTGTTGGGCGACGAATATTCCACCACCACCGGCTTGGCATTCGGGTCCGTGGCCTTCAGCCCGTAGTCGGCCATGCCCACCGTCTGCGAAACAAACTGCAGCCAGTAGCCGTCTGCCACACTGAGGTTTAGGAACCCCTTCACCACATTATAGTCCGACACCTCGTCGACCAACTCCTTCACCTTTGCGCCCAGCTCGCCTGCCACCTGCTCGGGACTCTTGCGCGCCAGCTTCACGTAGGGGAACACCACGACCGTATAGTCGCCCTCAAATTCTTTCTTGGTAGTCTGCAGCACCACCGTCTCGGCGGCCGCGTCGATGCCATAAAGGCTCTTTAATGCGGTCGAAACCGCCTGTTGAATGTTTTGCTCTATCATTTCTGTACTTTTTTTCCTATAAATCACACATATCCACTTCTGACTCCCGCAAAAATGGAATGCAAAATTACAATTTTTTTTTGTATCTTTGCAAAAATTGGTATATTTGTAACTTGTAAATTTGTGTTAAAATAATTCAAAACTGTTTCAATATGAAGAAAATACTATTGTCACTAACCGCTCTTGCACTACCATTTTTTACTTTTGCGAGCGAAGCGGATTTAGAAATGCCCAACGGTTTTGCCACCAACCCCGACACAAAAATCCTCTACTGGGGTTTCCTCATCGTCATTCTCGGACTCCTGTTCGGGTTCTACCAATTTTTCAAGGTCCGTAAGCTCAAGGCCCACTCCTCCATGCTCGAGATTGGCAACGTCATCTTCAAAACCTGCTCCACCTACCTCAAGCAGCAGGGCAAGTTCCTCATCGGTCTGTTCGTCATCATCGGCCTCTGCATAGGCCTCTACTTCGGTGTGCTGTCGCACATGAGCTTCGGCTCCGTCTGCCTCGTGCTGGCGTGGACAGTCATCGGCATCCTCGGCTCCTACGGCGTGGCATGGTTCGGCGTACGCATGAACACCTACGCCAATTCGCGCATGGCCTTCGCCTCCCTGCGCCGCAAGCCCCTCGACCTGCTCAACATCCCCCTGCGTGCGGGAATGAGCATCGGCATCGTCCTCATCTGCATCGAGCTGGTGCTGATGCTGGTCATCCTCCTCTTCATGCCTGAGAATCTGGCAGGCAGCTGCTTCATCGGCTTCGCCATCGGCGAGAGCCTCGGAGCCAGCGCCCTCCGCATTGCAGGCGGCATCTTCACCAAAATTGCCGACATCGGCAGCGACCTCATGAAGGTGGTCTTCAAGATTGGCGAAGACGACCCCCGCAACCCCGGCGTCATAGCCGACTGCACCGGCGACAACGCGGGCGACAGCATCGGACCCACCGCCGACGGTTTCGAGACCTACGGCGTCACCGGCGTCGCACTCGTCAGTTTCATCCTCCTCGCCGTGCCTCCCGCATTCCAAGTGCAGCTGCTGGTTTGGATCTTCGTCATGCGCATCCTCGGCATCATCGCCTCCGTGCTGGCCTACTACCTCAACGGTGCCATCGCCTCGGCACGCTACCGCAACGCCGACGACCTCAACTTCGAGAAACCCCTCACCAACCTGGTGTGGATAACCTCGCTCCTCAGCATCCTCGGCACCTTCCTCGCCAGCTACCTCATCCTCAACAACCCCGACATCAACGCCGCCGTCCCCAACCTCTGGCTCGCACTCTCCATCATCATCAGCTGCGGCACCCTGGGCGCGGCCCTCATCCCCGAATTCACCAAACTCTTCACCTCCCCCACCTCCAAGCATGTCAAAGAGGTGGTCAAAGCCTCTGAGCAGGGCGGCGCGTCGCTCAACATCCTCAGCGGCATCGTGGCCGGCAATATGGGCGCATTCTGGACAGGCCTCGTCTTCGTGGTGCTGATGGTCATCGCCTACACCGCCTCCAGCGCCTTCGGCCTCGCTCCCGTCTTCGGCCCCTACTTCTCCATCTTCGCCTTCGGCCTCGTGGCCTTCGGCATGCTGGGCATGGGCCCCGTCACCATTGCCGTCGACAGCTACGGCCCCGTCACCGACAACGCACAGAGCGTCTACGAACTCTCGCTCATTGAAGACGACATCGAGAAGACCACCCGCGAAGTCAAGTCCGAATTCGGCTTCACCCCCGACTTCGAAAAAGCCAAATACTACCTCGAAGCCAACGACGGCGCAGGCAACACCTTCAAGGCCACAGCCAAGCCCGTGCTCATCGGCACCGCAGTCGTGGGCGCGACAACCATGATTTTCTCCCTCATCCTGCTCATCCAGAAGACCCTCGGCATCGAACCCGCCAGCATCCTCAACCTCCTCAACCCCTACAGCATCATCGGCTTCATCCTCGGCGGCTGCGTCATCTTCTGGTTCACCGGAGCCTCCATGCAGGCCGTCACCACCGGAGCCAACCGCGCCGTCGAATACATCAAAGACAACATCAAGCTCGATGCCGACGCACCCAAGAAGGCCGACACCGAGAAGAGTCAGGAGGTGGTCAAAATCTGCACCCAATACGCGCAGAAGGGCATGATCAACATCTTCATCGCCATCTTCGCCTTCGCCTTGGCATTCGCCTGCTTCTCCTCGCCCGAGAGCATCGGCGGCCAGAACGCCGTCTGCCTCTTCATCAGCTACCTCGTCAGCATCGCCGTCTTCGGCCTCTTCCAGGCCGTCTACATGGCCAACGCCGGCGGCGCATGGGACAACGGCAAGAAAGTAGTCGAAGTCGACATGAAGGCCAAGGGCACCGCCCTGCACGATGCCAGCGTCGTCGGCGACACCGTGGGCGACCCCTTCAAGGACACCAGCTCCGTGGCCCTCAACCCCATCATCAAGTTCACCACCCTCTTCGGCGTCCTGGCCATGGAGATTGCCATCAGCGAAGGCTTCCGCAGCGTAGCCCCCTACTTCGGCATCCTCTTCCTCGTCATCGCCCTCTTCTTCGTCTACCGCTCCTTCTATCATATGCGCATCAAAAAGTAAGCACACACACTATCGCACCTACCCTCCGCGCCCCGCACCTCCGGGACGCGGAGTTTTTTTGCCCCCTTCCCCTCCACCCCTCCCCTAGCATCCCCACACCCACACCCATACTCCGCCCCTCCCACACACCATCCCCGTCCCAGATTCGCCCCACCTCCGTCCCACCCTCGCCCCAGACTCGTCACCCAAACGTCCCGTCCCCATCCTAATTTTGTCCCCCCAAACGTCCCGCCACGCGCGCCAATACAAATAATTTTTCACTCCCTTACCGCATCCTGCCGCTTCTTACTGATTCCTACTTAATTGTACTGATTTTTACCGATTGGCAAGTCGTTAGTTGGTCCCATAGCGATGAACGACCTATGATAGGTCGGGTGAAACTGCACCGTTCGAGGGAGTTAGTATGGGTCTAGGTGAATGAAAAGTAAGAAATATAGTTAAAAAAGTGTTAAAGTTGGGGGCGAAGTGCAACAAAAACGGCTTTTCGCAGTCTATATGGTGCAAGGGACGCGGTGGGACGGATTGGGAGGGTGGCAGACCCTATAGAGAAAAAAGTGTGCAAGGCACACAATAATAATGGCAAAAAAACGTTAGTTGAATTTAAACTATATTTTACGCGATGAGAAACAATACGACACGATTCAAGAAAGCCTTGGCGCTGACGGTGATAGGACTATTCACAACGATAGGTGGCAAGGCATGGGCGCAGTGTCCCGAAATCACCATCGACGAGAAGTACGACCACCAACGGTCGGCGATATGTGTTGAAAACGGATGGGATACGACAGTGGACTGCCGCAACGCCAGCCTGGTGCTGCATGTCACCTATTTCATCACGGCCGAGAAGTTCAACGGCACCTATCTGGTGGAGGAGATACCGTACAACCCAGTGGACACGACGTTCCACGCAGGCAGCCAGCTCAATATCAACAACGACGACCAGTGGGAGGCCACGATGATTCAGTTCCCGTTCACCTTCATGTTTTTCGGCTACCCCTACACTCAGGCCAATGTGGGGTCGAACGGACTGGTAACGTTTAATACCAACTGCCTAGGACAGGGCTGCAACTACATCTTCAACGAGCCTATCCCCAATCCGAATTTCACCCAAAACACAACCACATACCCTGCTTGCATGAACGCTATCTATGGCGTGTATGAGGACATCGACCCCCGAGGGTTGACGACGGGCCAGGGCATGTACCGCTATGTAGGCGGGACGTACCCCTGCCGCCACCTGTGCGCCAGCGTCAACGAGGTGCCGCTGTTCCCCTACAGCAGCAATAGCAGCAACCGCTGCACCTACCAGATAGTCTGCTACGAGGGCACCAACGTCATCGAGGTGCACGTCAAGCAGCGCAGCTGCTGCTCGAGCACCAATGGCGGCAAGGGAATGATAGGCATACAGAATGCCACGGGACTGAACCAGGTGTCGCACTACCACGACTTCAACTATGTGGGCGACCCGACCTACAACATAGAGCCCAACTCGCCCGGCGCCTTCGTGGCACCCAACCGCGGCAACCAGACGGGCGGATGGACCGGCACGACGAGCTACGAGGCATGGCGTTTCACGCCACAAGGCTCAACCTCAAAGAACATCTTCTGGTGGCGGCTGTTTGAAGATGCCGACGGCAACATCATCGACTCGGTGCAGCTGACCAACAATCCGGGCGACACCAACGGCTACTACCTGAATGCGGAACACACTATGGTAAGGGTTACGCCCACCCGCACCACACGTTATGTGGTGCAGTGCCGCTACAAGGGTGCCAACGGCCACTGGTACGGCGTGGACAACCTGAGTATGCGCGACACCATCACCGTGGGAATGGACACGGGACGCACCATATCGCTGTGGGCTGAGGACACCATCCTGGCCGAGGGCGAGCGCACCAGGGTGTATCTGCAATATCCCAACGACCAAGTGCTCGACTCGTGCACATGGCTCGCCAAGAAACGATACAACGGCCGCGACACGCTAATGCCGCCGTCGGCACTGACAAACTACTACACCAACGTGGTCTTTAACAACGATACCGACATGCTGGTGCAGAACCACACCGACAGCAGCTATGTGTTCTGCAACGCCTCGTTCAAAAACGGCTGCAACAACTACGACAGCGTCTTGATTCAGACATTCCCCAACTATGACTTCTACGACACGATAGGCCTCTGCCGCGGCGAGAGTGCGGACTGGTGCGGGATGCACTTCGCACAGCCACAGCACACGTTCGACACGTCGAAACACTACTACTCGGTGCATGAGAGCGACAGCGTCCGCCATCTGCATCTGGTGGTGTCGGACCTGAGCTACCACACCGACACGGTGCTTGACTGCAAGCCCTACACTTGGCAGAACGGGCGCACCTATTCGGCCAACAACGACGCGACCCGCGCCACCGACACGGTGCACCTGAAGAACGACTGGGGGTGCGACAGCATCGTGACGCTCGACTTCACCATCATCCCCATGAAGGCCATTATCGAACACACGCCCGAGGTGGCCACCATCGACAATCTGACTATCGAACTGTATGACCGCAGCTACGGCCACGACAGCCGCAAATGGCTGCTGCCCGACGGACAGACCAGCCTGATGGCCGAAACCAGCATCATCTTCCCCTTGGACGGCGAGGACTCGATGACGGTGCAGCTGGCGGTGCACAACAACTACGGCTGCGACGACACCGCCACGTCGGTGATACCGCTGCACAAGGTGTCGTACTATGTGCCCAACGTGTTCACCCCCGACCGCAACGACAACAACCGCTGGGCTCCCTCGATACAGGGCAACGCCAACGAGATACAGGTGTGGATTTACAACCGCCGAGGAGCGCAGGTGTGCTACTTCCAGGGCAGCGAAGGATTCTGGGACGGCACGGACATGTACGGTCGCCGATGCGAACAAGGGTCATACGTATACATAATCCGCTACCGCAACACGCTAAATCCCGAAATCACACAGGAGGTGAAGGGGACCATCACGCTGCTGAGATAAAAAAATCAATTAATCACGTTATTACGTCATTACGTTTTTACGACATTTCGTTTCAAAAAATAAGAAAATGAAGATTGCAGTAGTAGGAGCCACGGGACTGGTAGGTGGCGTGATGTTGCAAGTGTTGGAAGAGAGAGGTTTTGCCAAGCATGAGATATTGGCGGCAGCCTCGCCCAAGTCGGTAGGCCGACAGATAGACTTTGCCGGACGGAAGCTGACGGTGATGAGCGTGGAAGAGGCCATAGCACAGAAGCCGCAGTACGCCATCTTCTCGGCAGGAGCCTCCACCTCGCGACAGTACGCCCCGCTGTTTGCCGCCGTGGGCTGCACGGTGGTGGACAACTCGTCGTGCTGGCGGATGAATAAGGAGGTGCCGCTGGTGGTGCCGGAAATCAACATGGACACCGTCGCGCCCGACAACCGCATCATTGCCAATCCCAACTGCTCGACCATTCAGATGGTGCTGGCGGTGTCGCGGCTGCATTGGAAGTACGGCATCAAACGCATAGTCATCTCCACCTACCAAAGCATCACCGGCACGGGCATCAAGGCGGTGCGCCAACTGGAGGCGGAGGAGGAATTCAGCTACAGCCACCACACACCCAGCGCTCAGCTGCGCAAAACGATAGAGAAGGCTTTGGGCGACGCGTACCAGCCTGCCTACCCCAACCAGATTTATCGCAACCTGTTTCCCCATGGGGGCGACTTCCTGCCCGACGGCTACACCACCGAGGAGCAGAAGCTGGTGGACGAGACCCGCAAGATATTGGGCGACGAGACGATACAGGTGAGTGCCACGGTGGTGCGAGTGCCTGTGGTGGGCGGACACAGCGAGGCGGTGAATATTGAGTTTCACAACGAGTATGACCTCGACGAGGCGCGACAGCTGATAGCCGACACTCCGGGCGTTATCGTGTGTGACGACCCCTCGAAGAACCTCTACCCCACCCCCGTGATGGCTCACCATAGGGACGAAGTGTTTGTGGGACGTATACGCCGCGACAGCACACAGCCGCGCACACTCAATTTGTGGGTGGTGTCGGACAACCTGCGCAAGGGTGCCGCCACCAACGCGATACAAATTTTGGAACAACTAACTAACAAACAATAATTCACTCACTCCACTCTATGAAAACCAAACGTTTGCTCTCCATCGTGTTTGCCACATTGATATTATGCTCGTGTGGAAAGAAAGTGCTGCTCGACGACACCCGCACCTTTGCCAACGACACTTGGCTACGTTTCCAACCCGAACAGTATGAGGTGACCCCTGCCAGCACCGACGACTGCTACAACTTTATCCTCACCATCACTATCGACACCAGCCGCTTCCACGAGAACGGTCTGCCCATCATCATGGAACTGGACAATGCCAACCACGAGAAGCGCACACTGTTCAGCACCCTGGTGCTGCGCAACCACAACGGCAGCTGGATGGGCAAGTTTGACGACCACGGCAATCTGGTCGTCACGCAGACGGTGCGACAATACCTCTTCTTCAGCTCCAACGCCACGCATTCCCTCTCATTGGGACAGCGCACCAGCAAATACGAGATTCACGGCATCCGAAGCCTCAACCTCAAAATCGAAAAGGCAAAAATAGAATACCCAGAATAAATAGTGATTAGTGATTAGACAAATGATTGCGGCAGCCTCAATTCACTAACCACTAACGGGGACTTCTATTAATCACCTCGGAGAGGTGAGACTATTCATAACGTTGCGGAGGTCGAGAGCAGAGCCGAACTTGTTCGGGCTATGCCGAGATGTAGCAACGTCTCGAAGAAACACGGTACAAGCCGAAGGCGCAGTGCCGTGACACTCAGCCATCTGAGAACTGCGTCCCGAAGGGACGCGACATATATACAGAATTTATAGAACCCGCCTAACTTCAATCCCCATGATCGACTCCTCCATCAACAAGCATATCGACCGCATTGCCCTCAAGCTGAAGACTATTCCCGAGAATCCAGGAGTATATCAGCACCTCGACGAGGAGGGCAACGTCATCTATGTGGGCAAGGCGCGCAACCTGCAACGGAGGGTCAGTTCCTATTTCTCACACTACG
>JAEEGJ010008221.1_pt1 | contig 28959 bp, 21 predicted proteins | sample 8958761 | NCBI WGS metagenome assembly JAEEGJ01 (sample SAMN16246546, study PRJNA631951) | gut metagenome | biome: gut microbiome; feature: rumen; material: RS-attached | host: Bos | place: Iran: Karaj | collected 2018-10
GGCAGCTATGAGCTGGGGGTGCGGGAGGTGATGGTGGTCCATCACTCCACCTGCGGCGCCTGCCACATGAGCTACGGCGAGTTCAAGCCGCACATGCTGGAGCGCGGCATCTCCACCGAAACGCTTTCGGAATGGGAATCCAAAGGCGTCGCCGACTGGCTCGAAGGCTTCCACGACACCGAAGCCTCCGTGCGCCGGACTGTCGATGCCATCGTGAACCACCCTCTAATCCCGCAGGACGTCACCGTCCGCGGCTTCATCATCGACTCCATCACCGGCGCCCTGACGGAGGTGCTTTAAGTGCCCCGTTCCGGGCCTCACCGCAGGTCGATTCGGGTCTTTAGTGCAGGTGACGTCCCAGAATCAGGGACGTTACCCGCACTTGACCCTTATTTCTCCACCGCGGTCAAGTGGATACTGCTCTCATCCACCGAAACGCCCGTGAGGGAAACGCCGGAGAGGCGCTTTTTCAGCGACGGGACGGCGGAAAGGTTGATGACGGCGCGGCCGTCGGAGAAAGAGTCGACGAGGCCTGCGGGAAGGCGTTCCAGGATGCGGGGGGCGAGGAGGTCGGCGGCGAGGTTCATGGCCGCGCCGGAGTCGAGCTGGAGGACCAGGCGGTCGCCTTTGACTTCGACGACCTTGAAATCGACCGAGAAGTTCATGCTCTGTTCTCCGAGCATAGGGACGTCCACCTTGCCGGCATAGGACATCGTAATCCTATCCGGGGCCTGGGTGGACAAAGTGATGTCCCGGCCGCTCTTTCCGCGTACCAGGTTGTTCAAATCCTTCGTTGGAACCGTGACTATCATTTCCGCTGCGGCAACCGGATCTGGAGAATCGGAACCTGCGGTGACTGAACCTGCTTCGGAAGAGTTCTCCGTGGCAGAACCATCATCAGCGGCAACAGGCTCCTTCACTTCCATCTTCCGTTCCCGGATAACCGGAACCGACTCGTTATCGACTTTCACATACACGGTGTCACGGATGACGGTACCGGCGGATCCTGCCTCGACGGAAGAAGCCGGTGAAGTGTCAGGTGCCGACGCCTCCGACTTCCCGGCTGGAGCAGCCGGACGGCGGGAAAGGAAAAGGCTGGCGGCCACAGCCACGGCGATCGCCGCAACCAGCCACCAGCCCCATTTTCGGCGGTGTGAACCCATCGGACGGGATTACTTCACACTCATCACCGCGGAGGCGATGGAGTTGAGCTTCACATCCACGGAGTCGGCACGGGAAGCGAGGATGCAAGGGACCTTGACACCCACCAGGAAGCCGGCCTGACGGACACCGGGGCAGAGCTTTGAGTTCGTCTTCCAGAAGACGTTGCCGGACTCGATGTTCGGGAACAGGAGGCAGTCGGCGTCGCCGGCGACGGGGCTGACGAGCTTCTTGATCTCCACGGATTCCTGGTCGATGGCGACGTCCAGGGCGAGCGGGCCGTCACCGATGCAGCCCTTGATCTGGCCGCGGTCGCACATCTTGGCGAGCATGGCGCCTTCGATGCAGGCAGGCATGGAGTCGAGCATCTGCTCGGAAGCGGCGATGAAGGCGATCTTCGGCTTCGCGATGCCGAAGGACTTCGCGGTGTTCACGAGATAGCCGGCGAGCTTGACCTTCTGGCGGAAATCCGGAAGCGGAATCACGGCCATGTCGGAGATGAAGATAAGCTTGTGGTAGTTCGGGTTCTCGATCACGCCCACGTGGCTCAGGACGCCCTTCGGAGGCAGAAGGCCGGTCTCCTTGTTCAGGATGGCGCGGAGGAACTTGTCAGTGGAGCAGAGGCCCTTCATCAGGACTTCGCCCTCGCCGTCATGGACCATCTTGACAGCCTGGGCCACAGCCTTCAACTCGTCCTTGATGTCCACGATCTCGAACTTGGCGACGTCGATGTTGTTGTCGGCGCAGACCTTCTTGATGAGGTCTTCGTCACCCACGAGGGTGCATTTGACAAAGCCCATGTCGGTAGCCAGGGAGGCCGCCTCGATGGTATGCTCGTCGACAGCCCACGCTGCCACCATCTTCTTGCAGATGTTCTTCGCCTTGAGCTCGGCGAAGAGGTCGTTGAAATTCTGGATCATATCAGTGTTATGGATTAGTCTTGGTTTTCAAGCACGAGGTGCATGGTGTCGCGGGCGATCACGAGTTCCTCGTTGGTGCAGATGAGGGCGGCCTTCACCTTGGAATCCGCCGTGGTGATGATGGCGTCCTCGCCGAAGGCGACGTTCGCTTCATAATCCACCTTGAGGCCCAGGTAGGAGAAGTTCTCCAGGACACGGCGGCGGAGACGGGAGTTGTGCTCGCCGATGCCGCCGGTGAAGACGATGAGGTCCACGCCGTTCATCGCGGCCACATAGGAACCGACGTTCTTGATGATATCGTAAGTGAACTTCTTGAGGGCGAGCTTGGCCTTGGGGTCGCCGTTGTTCGCACGCTCGTCCAGTTCGCGGCAGTCGGAGCTGTACTCGGACACGCCCAGGAAGCCGGACTTGCGGTTCAGGATGGTGGACATCTCGTCGGGGGTGACGCCGAGCTTGTTCTCCAGGTAGATGACGGCGTTCGCGTCGATGTTGCCCACGCGGGTGCCCATGATCATGCCCTCGAGCGGGGAGAAGCCCATGGAAGTGTCCACGCACTTGCCGTTCTGGATGGCGCAGATGGAACTGCCGGCGCCCAGGTGGCAGGTGATGATCTTGCTGTTCTCAAGGTCGATGCCGGCGAGCTTGGCACCGACACCGGCGACGAACTGGTGGCTGGTGCCGTGCGCACCGTAACGGCGGACGCGGAACTTCTCGTAGTACTGGTACGGGAGACCGTACATATAGGCATAAGCCGGCATCGTCTGATGGAAAGCGGTGTCGAAGGTCACGACCTGCGGAACGCTCGGAAGGACGGCCTGCATGGCGTGGATGCCCAGGAGGTGCGCCGGATTGTGGAGCGGGGCGAAGTCGCTGCAGAAGGCGATCTTCTCGAGTACGTCGTCATCGACAAGGACGGAGCCGGAGAAGAAGTCGCCGCCCTGGACGATACGGTGGCCGACCGCCTCGATGTCCTCGAGGGAGGAAAGCACGCCCGTCTCGGGATCGGTGAGGGCTTCGAGGATGAGCTGCATGCCCACCTTGTGATCGGCGATCGGAACGTCCTTCACGATCTTGTCGCGGCCGGCCGGGGCATACTGGAGGATACCCGCGGGAAGGCCGATCTTCTCGGCGATACCTTTCGCGATGATGTCAAAGACATCGTCGTTTTTCATGTCCAGGAGCTGGTACTTGATGGAAGAACTTCCGCAATTGATGACGAGGATGATCATAGGTATAAATCTTTAATTATTTTTCAGTCAATCCTTGCAAAGTTAGTAAAAATATCCCTATTTTCGCAAAGCAAAAGAAAGAAATGGCGGGGCGGGAGAGCATAGAAGCGTTGGCGGTCCATTTCACGGCCGGCGTCGCGGCCGGGACCCTTCTTCTGCGCCTTCCCGCGAACACTATCAGCCTCTCCTCCAGCCTCCTTCTGATCCTTGCTTCCCTGGTCGCCATCCTCCTGAAAACGGACCGGTCCGGGCTGCTTTTCCCTGTGTTCCTGCTGCTGGGCGCTTTCTGCGCCTTGACCGATGCATTCCCGGGCGCGGACACGACATCTTTCGTAGAGCGGTGGGCATCGGCTCTGGTGGAACGGCTGCGAAAATTCATCGAAAGCATCCCCTTCCCTTCCGAGGGAACGACTCCCCTGCTGAAGGCACTCCTGACCGGCGACCGGAGTGAACTGTCGAGGGAGACCGTCCGGGTATTCCGGGAAAGCGGCGGGGCACATTTGCTCGCCCTGTCGGGGCTGCATATCGGCATTCTCTATCTCCTTCTTTCGAAACTCCTTTGGCCGCTCGGGAACAGCCTGCGCGCCCGCCGCTTCCGCTATGGGCTGATCCTTCTCGCCGCCGGATTCTTTACCCTGATGACGGGCGCCTCCCCTTCCATCGTCCGGGCCTTCCTTTTCATCTTCCTGACCGAAACCGCCCGGATTACGGGAAGACCGCGGGATCCGCTCCGGGTGTTTGCCACAGCCCTGCTGATCCAGCTTGTCATCTCTCCATCGGCCATCGTTTCCGTGGGATTCCAGCTTTCCTATCTGGCGATGACGGGAATCTTCCTGCTTTACCCGGTCCTGGAAGGATGGTATCCGGAAAGCACTCGCTTCGATCCGGTCCGGAAAATCTGGCAAGCCGCCGCGCTGTCCATCTCCTGCCAGGTGTTCACCGGTCCCCTCGCCTGGTTCCGTTTCCACACTTTCCCGACCTACTTCCTCCTGACGAACCTTCTGGCCATGCCCGTCACGACCTGCTTGATGGGTTCCGCCGTGGCAACGCTCGTTTTCCGGGGCATCGGCTTCCGCTCCGGTTTCCTCATCCAGGTCACGGATGCCCTCGCGGGTCTCCTCATCTGGATTCTGCAGACTATTTCGTCAATGTGAATCCCGGCGTGGCCCATTCCGTCATGGAGCCGTCCTCCGCCGTGAAGATCAGATACCCCTCCGTGCCGTCCAAACCCTGGAGCAGTTCACGGGCGGCGTCCAGACCGATGACCATGCACCAGGTCGCCAGGGCGTCGGCGTCGGCTGCCCCGTCCGGGCTTACGACGGTAGCGCTCAGAAGGTTATGCTGCACGGGATAGCCGCTGCGCGGGTCGATGGAATGCGCATATTTGCGCCCGTCCCGGACATAATACTTCCGGTAATTCCCGGATGTCACGATACCGGCGCCCCTGCCACCGGATGACCAGATACCGTCCAGTTCGGCCCCCACCGTATCGGTACCGTCAACCGGCCGGTCATAGGGCCGGTCCACGCCCACGTTCCACGGACGGCCGGACGGATTGTGCCCGTCGCACCAGATTTCGCCGATGTCCACGAGCATGTCCTTTGCTCCGATGGAATAAAGATAAGCCGCCACCAGGTCGCAGCTGTAGCCCTGCGCAATGGCATTGTAATTCAAGACAACCGGAGTGTCCGCCCCATCAAGACGAAGGTCAGCCACCGATAGAAGGCCATCTGCACGAGGCGTCATGACCGGTTTCAACAAGCTCATACCGCAGGACGACTTGATGGTTTCCACCTCCTTGTCCGAAGGCATTTCTCCCGACTTGAAACCGAAGCCCCAGGCATCGTACAAAGGCCCGGCCGCGAAATCCAGCACGCCCTCCGACCGCTCATACCAGCCATAGGCCACCCGGTACATTTCCAGGAACAGGCCATTCGGCCGGATGGCCTCCCCGGCATTGAACCGCGACAGAAGGGAACCCTTGTTGTAGCCGGACAAGGTCGTGTCGATGCGGGTCAGGATGGCTTCCACCGAATCCCGGATTTCATCCGGTGCGATACGGACGCCTTTCAGATTGACTTTCACCGCATAGACGCCCCCCTGGGCATGGCCGGAAACCTGAATGTAACGGTCCCGTTCTCCGCAGGCGGAAAGGAGCAGCACGACAAGGACGGCGAGGACGGATTTTTTCATTTCGAAAGGTGGTTGCGGCAAGATAGTTGCACAAAATTAAGATTATTTCACGATATTTGCAGATTGAATACGAAAATTCATTTATGAAGAAACGCTTTTTGCTTTATACAACCCTGCTCCTGGCCGTCTTTTCCGCCTTTTCCTGCAAGAAAGACGAAGAAGAAACCGAGATCAAACCATCTCTGTACGGGGTTGATTTCGACATTCCCACCTTCGCCCGTCCTGACGACCAATTCACGCTGGTCCCTTACGGCGTCTATACCGGAGACGGGAAGGAACTCGAGAAAGTCCAATACAAGTGGCGGATCAACGGCGGCGATTATTCGGACCCGATGGACACTTTCGAACTCAAGAATCTGCAGGTAGGCAACTACACCGTGTCCTGCCAGGCCTTTGACCCGGATAACAACTACTACGCCACATCCGTCAGCAAGACTCTCATCGTCATCGACCCGTCCCTTGGGAAAACACTGACCGGCACCGGTATTACCACCGCCGACACACACATTTCCGACGATCGTGACAAAGCGGGTGAAAGTGAATACTACTACACCCATATCGGCGACCTGGACTGGTTCCGCAACAACCTCGCCTGGACCGGCGCCGGAATCGCCTACGAGAATGCTGACGTCACCTCCTATCCTCTCGGCCGTTTCTATACCTGGGATGAGGCCATGACTGCCTGCCCCGATGGCTGGCGCCTGCCGACCGATGCAGAATGGGAGGCCCTGGGAACCGAGGCCGGTCCCCTGCTGTGCGACGCTTTCCTAAATGGGAAAAAGATGTGGGAATACTGGCCCGACGTGCCCCATACGAACACCACCGGTCTCGCCGTCATCCCTTCCGGCTATGCGCTCCCGGCCATCACCACCCCCACTTTCAAGCGCCTTTACAGCTACGCCGCTTTCTGGACTTCGACGGTTTCCCCGCAAGACAGCCGGATGGCCGCCTACCGGTACATCTACGCAGAAGAGAATGAGATCAGGGCTACATACGGCGAAAAGGGCTCGCTGGCCCTTTCCGTACGTTGTGTGCGCTGATAGACAGCGTTTATCGCAGATCAGTGATAATGAACGAATCGGGAAGCGATTTCACGTCCAGCGTGAAGTCGCTTTTTCCTTGCTTGTCCAGGAAGACGATGTTCTTCAGGACAAACCGTGCCGAGGTCTCCTCGTCCAGGACAAGCGTCACATCCAGGGAGTTTGCGGAGGATGCATTGACCCGGATCTTGTCCATGTAGGACTTGTAGGAGCTGATGAAGAGCGCCGGATTGGTGAAGAGATCTTCCTTGGCGACCTTCTCGATGAGGACTTCCTCCGCGGCGCGGTCCATGCTCCAGCGCGTGGCGCCGTCGCTGCGCACTTCCAGGCCGAGACCCGAAAGCAGGTAGGCGTTGTCCTCCACGGTGACTTCGCCATCGGTAATCTGCGTCATCGGCTTGCCGCCCTGGGAGAGGCTGTAGGTATAGTGGAACTGCACCCGGTGGTCCGGAACGCGGTCCAGAAGGGGGATGTTGCCCTGCGCAAAGGCGCAGAGGGAAAGCAGGATGGCCGTAAGGCCGGTTACGATTCTTTTCATGACTCTCCGTTCAAAAAGTGGCTCAGGATCTGGTCCAGCTCATTGAAATCCTTTACCAGGACTTCGCGCGGCTTGGAACCGTTCTGCGGTCCCACGATGCCGGCGGCTTCGAGCTGGTCCATCACCCTACCTGCTTTTGCATAACCCATGCCAAGCCGACGCTGAAGGTCGGAAGTGGAGCCACGCTGACTCGTGACGATAAGGCGCGCGGCCTCTTCGAAACGTTCGTCGATCTGCTTCATGTCCACCATGCCGCCACCGCTTTCTTCCCCTTCGGCCGGAGCGGGTTCGGGCAGATAGTACGGAGTATTGTATGATTTCTGGTAACCGATCTGGCATCCCACGGCCTTCGTGAGGTCCGCGATCTCGTCGTTGCCGATGAAAGCGCACTGGATGCGTTCCATTTCGACGCCGCTGTACAGCAGCATGTCACCGCGGCCGATGAGCTTGTCCGCACCCGGCTGGTCCAGGATGGTGGACGAGTCGATACGGGAAGTCACGCGGAAAGCGATGCGCATCGGGAAATTCGCCTTGATGAGGCCGGTGATCACGTCCACGGTCGGACGCTGGGTGGCGAGGATCACGTGCAGGCCCGCCGCACGCCCCTTCTGGGCCAGTCGGATGACGGACGTGGTGATGCTCCGGGCGACGGCCTTGGATTCCGGACCGGCACCAACGGACATCGTCAGGTCTGCATACTCATCGATGACGACCACGATATACGGAAGGAAATGATGCCCCTCGGTAGGCAGCAGATGGCGGTCGCGGTACTTGTCGTTGTACAACTTGATGTTGTTCACGCCCGCCTTGTTCAGGAGGGTGTACCGGTCGTCCATCTCCACGCACAGGGACTGGAGCACCGCCGATGCGCTCTTGGCGTTCTTGACGATGGCCTGGTCCATCTCGTCCTGGGCATCCGCCGCATTCGGAAGGACGGCCAGGTAATGGTTGATGAGCTTCGCATAGGAGGAGAACTCCACCATCTTCGGGTCGATGAACACGAACTTCAGCTCCGAAGGATGCTTGGAATACAGCAGCGAGGACACGATGACGTTCAGGCCCACGGACTTACCCTGCTTCGTAGCACCCGCAACCAGCAGGTGCGGAGCATCGGCCAGGTCAAAAACCTTGACTTTCTGGGAGATGGTGTAACCGATGGCGACGGGCAGTTCCGCCTTGCTCTCGCGGAAGGACTCGTCGTTCAGGAGCTGCTTGAGCGGGACGATGGAGGCCGTGTCATTCGCCACCTCAATGCCGACGGAGTCGGACAGGGTGACGATGCGGACACCCTTCGCATTCAGCGAAATGGCGATATCGTCCTGCAGCATCTTGATGGAGGCGATCTTCACGCCCGGGGCGGGATACACCTTGTATAGGGTGACGGTCGGACCCACGATGGCCGTGACGTCCTTGACCTGGATCTTGTAGCTCGCGAGAGTCGCGCGAATCTTGTTGTTGTTGCGGTTCAGTTCATCCTGGGAAACCTCATGGCGGGCATTGGCATAGTCGCCGAGGATGTCCAGCGAAGGGAACTTGTATTTGGGCAGGTCGTCCCGGTTGTTGATGCGCGGGAGCGGCTCCCTGACAGCCTGATCCAGCGTGTCGTCCGTCTGGACCGTGAAAGTCCCCTCCCCTTCCGGAGCAGTCTCTTCTGCTACGGTGGCAGGAATTGGAGACACGGCCGTGGCCACCCGGACCGGTTCGGGTTCGGGCTCGGGTTCCGGTTCAGGCTCCGGAACGGGTTCCGGGACGGGTTCCGGGGCGGGCTTGCGTTTCCGGAAAGCAAACGGGGCCGGCTCCGGTTCCTCTTCTTCCACGGACTCGTTCTTGGGCAGGGATCCGAAACCGCCCGTCAGGAAATAGATCCAAAGACCGGCAAGGGCCAGCAGGACCAGGGCCGTGACGATGAAACCGACCAGGTTGATGGATGAATCCACCAGGGCCGCGCCGGCGCGTCCGCCGAGGCCGCTACCGAAAAGCGTATCCCATCCGGCGATACGGCTGATGAACGCAAGGAGCCAGGAACCGATGAAAGTGCCCGTGAAGGAATAGACGAACCATTTGCCCAGCGGAACCCGGAGCTTGGGAACGGCGCGGCTGAGGGTCCAGGCCACGAGGAATGCAATCAGACCCAGCGCAGCCACTCCGAAACTGCGGGTCACCAGGAAGTGCCCCCAGCGGAAGCCGAGCTTGGAACTGGCATTGTGGACGGGGACGTCGCTTTCCAGCAGAGACGGCTCGGACAGGAGGCTCGCATCCTGCTTCCAGGTGAAGAGATAGGAGCCCACCGCAATCGCGGTGAACAGGGTGAAAATACCCAGCAGGACGGCGGCGACGATCCGGTATTCGGACCGCCGCTTCTCGTCGAGTTCCGACCAGTATGCGGAAGGACTTTTCAGTTTCATTTCTTCTTTCCGTTCTTCTTGAAGTTGACCCACTGCTTCTTGCCGCCGTTGCCGCCGCCCCGGTTGAAGCCCATGTTCATTCCCGGGCGGGAGTAGTTCGCATTCGTATCGATCTTGGAAAGCTCCAGGCCTTCCGGAACAGTCACGCGGCCGCCGGAAAGACGCTCGATGTCGGCGAAAATCGTCTCGTCGGCCACGGTGTCCTTGTTCCAGATCAGGTATTGCTGGCGCATGTAAATGGCGAGGGAGCGGATCATCGCGGTCTTCACATCCCCTTCCGGCTCGCTGGCGATCAAATCGATGATGCTCTCGATGTTGCGGCCGTAGTGACGCGCCTTGATGGGCTTCGTGTTCAGGGGAATCGTCTCCGGGCGGCTGTTGATGACCTCCGGCACCGGCGCGGGATAGGGTGCGTCGATATCCAGGTCATAGCCGGCGATCATGTACAGGTGGTCCCAGAGTTTCTGCTCGAAGTTCTCCTGCTGGTGCACCTGCGGGTTCAGGCTTTCCATCACTTTCACGATGGCGCGGGCCTGTTCGGAGCGCTTCACACGGTCCGGAATCTCCTTCATGATTTCGACCATTTTCAGCACGTTCCGCCCGTACTCGGGCATCGCCAGTTTCTCGACTTCGGTATTATAGTACAGCTTGATGGTGTTCTCGTTCGCTTCCATTCTTCTCAGACATTTCGTATAGCACGCAAAGATAATGAAAAAACCGCACACGAAAAAACTCAGACCTCAACGAATTCGTCCTCTCCGTTTTCACGGATATACCAGAGCGTGCCGGTGACGGGAGCGTACCCGAGGGCGCGGTAAAGGTCCATGTATGAACGGACTTGCCGGACATGCTCCTTCCCGGGTTCTCCGAACTTGTAGTCAATGATGGCGGCGGAGCCATCCGGCCGCAGGACAACGCGGTCCGGGCGGAGTTCCGCACCGTCGGGGCCGAGAATCGGAGACTCGTTCAAGATTCGGACATCCTCTGTCGCAAACCAACCGCGAGCGGCCACGGAGGCGATTTCCGCCTGCAGGAAATCCAGCGTGCGGTCGCGGTCCTCACGCGGAAGTTCGCCCGCCGCGACGGCTTGGTCCACGGCACGGGGCAAGTCGCCGGGCACCGAGACGGAAGCGAGGATATCATGCAGGACGAGGCCACGGAGACGGTTGGATGCATCGGGGCCGACAAGACCGTCCGGGCCGAAATAGTCGGCCGCATCGCGGCTGAACTTCAGGCGGCCACGGTCCCCTGCCGGGAAAGACGGATAGCCCGTTTCCAGCGGTGCGGCCGGACCCGCCTCCCGCTTCAGCGAACCGAAGTCATACATCGTTCCGGCGTGGAAATCCAGCGTCCCGACAAAACCGAAAAGAATCTGGGAAAGGTTCTTCCAGTCAGCGGAATCTCCGGCCTTGACCGCCTGGAGCACATTCCGGGACGGTGTTCTGGCGATGACCTTCAAGCCATATTTCGCACGGGTAAGGGCCACGTAGAATACGTTAATGTTGTCGATGAACTGGAGTTTCCGCTCCCGATGGTAATCCTCCGCGAACAGCGTGTTCTCGCTGCCGCCGCTCAGTTCCACATGATAGACCCCGTTGGCAAAATCCGCCAGCGGCGTATCTTCCACATCCGGACGGCACCAGTAGGACGCCCCCTTGTACAGGGTGACTTTCTCCGCGAACGGGAAAACCACATAAGGGAATTCCAGGCCTTTGGACTTATGGACGGTCATGACGCGGACGGAAGAGCCGCTCTCGGGCGACGCGATCTTGGGATCGGCGTCGCCCCAGTCGCGCAGGAAAGAGGAGAGGTCGTTCCCGTGGGATGCGGTCCAATCCAGGAGATAATCCATGAAAGACTGGATATAAGGCACTTCCGCATCGAAGGTGTCCGGATCGGCATCCCGGAGGTCGCGGAGCAGCGACTCCGCAAGGTCCGTCAGCGAATGGTAATGTCCGGGGATCCGGATGTCCATCGACCGGGCCAGGAAACCGGCCACGGAAGCATGTCCTTCAGTGTCGGGCGCATCCACCAGCGACAGCTGGGACACCAGCCGCCGGACCGTCACGGAAGACTTCACGAAGAGCGAATCGTCGGACACTACCGGAATTCCTTCGGATACGAGCCGGGCGGCAATCTCGGAACCTTCCTGGTTGCCCCGGACGAGTATGGCGACATCGCCATACTTCCCGCCCGCATCCACCACTTCCCGGACAGAAGCGACGATCTCATCCATTTCAGCCTCATAATCATCGCAGAAACGGACATCGACAGAACCCTCGGCCGGATCCCGGAAGCAGGGGTTCTGCACCACGTCATGGTAAATCCGGCGGATTTCATCCCCGCCGAGGAGCATGTCCAGCTGTTCCGCAGCATAAGGGAAGAACCGGTTGTTGAAATCCACGATGGCCCGGCAGGTACGGTAATTGCCTTTCAAGACGGTCTCGAAGCCCGGCATGAGGCCGAAATCCTCCCGCACGCCGGAATCCAGCAAGTGCCAGTCGGAACCCCGCCAACGGTAGATGGACTGCTTCACATCCCCGACGACGAGGTTGTCGAAGCCGCCGGCCTCGCTGTTCAGGAGCAGCGGGCGGAAATTCTCCCACTGGATCATGGACGTATCCTGGAATTCATCCAGCAGGAAGTCCTCGAACCGGACGCCCAGTTTCTCATACACGAACGGAGCGTCGGAACCGTCGATAATACCCTTCAGGATGGTGTTGGAGTCGTCAATGCTGATGACGTTCTTCTCCCGCTGCACTTCCTCGAAAGCCTTCCGGAGTTCGCCGGCGATGCCCAGCGTATAGGCCTGGTCGCCGATGAGCCGGGCCGTCCCGTATTGGCGGTACCGTTCCCCGAACAGGTCGCAGAAGGCATTCAGCGGCCCTTCCAGGCTGCCTTCCAGTTCCACGCGCAGGTCATCTTTGGATTTGGAGAACCATTTGGCGGAGTCCGCCGCCCTGTCCAGGAAAGAAGCCGTGGGCGGAACGATTCCCGCATGCGGATCCAGGTCCCGGTACCCGTACAAGGCCTTCAGGAAACCCCGATAACTGTCAGCCGGGTCCACCTGATGCTGCTTCAGGACATCCAGGACGGCCTGGGCGGCATCCTGGACATCTTTCCTGAAATCCCGGATCAGGACGTTGCATCCTTTCTGCACCTCCTTCAGATGGTCCTTTGCATAAGCGCTTTCCTCGTCGATGTGGAACCGGCGTACGGCCTCGGCATGGTCCGTCGATTTCAGGTTCACGGCCATTTCCTTGAGCGGGGGCTCCAGGTTGAAACGGTTTCCGTTTTCCAGACCGTTCTTCACGTTCTCGGTGAGCCAGTTCAGAAGTCCCCGGTCGTTCTCGGTGAGACCGTCCAGGATCCGGTCTACGCTTTCCTCCACCAGGGCGGCCTTGTCCAGCTCCACCTGATAGGAAGCAAACTGGCCGATCTCGCGGGAGAAGGCGCGCAGCGTCTGCTGGAAGAACTTGTCGATGGTGGACACCGCGAAGGAAGAATAGTCGTGCAAGATGCCCGCGAGCTGGCCGGAAGCACGTTTCTGCAAGGCTTCCACCGTCGGGAACACCTTCGGGACAAAGTCCTTGAAATAGGGCGATTCATCCGGTTTCACGGCCAGGATATGGAGTTCGTCCAGGATACGGCGCTTCATCTCGTCGGTAGCCTTGTTGGTGAAGGTCACGGCGAGGATGTGGCGATAGGCCTGCGGATCCTTCTTCGTGAGGAGCAGGCGGATGTATTCACGGGCCAGGTTGTAGGTTTTCCCCGAACCGGCCGAGGCTTTCAGGATCTGGATCATCGGCCGCAAATCATTTTGAAATCACAATAACTGCAGGTACGGAGCTCATCCGTCCGGCGGAAAGGAACGGACGGGTCCGTCATCTCGGCCAGGAGTTCCTTGAGACGCTCCCGCGTCAGGCGCGTAAACACGGCGCTCTGCGGACGGTCTTTCAGCGGGTCGGTGAACAGGCGGGACACCGAATAGATGGAATTGACCACCGGGCGCTCCCTGAGTTCATCCCGCTCCTGCGCAAGGAGACCGTAGATGAACAGCTGGAGGGCGATCTTCGGCCGGCCGATATTCGCGGGACCGAAGAGTTTTTCCACCACGTCCGCGGCGTTCTCGTCGGTAATGTCGATGTCATCCTGCTCCACCCGCCCCGTCTTGTAGTCCACGATGCGGGCTTCGCCGCCCAGGTAGCTGTCGATCCGGTCCGCGAATCCCTTGATCTTGAACCCATCGAAAAGACAGGTCATCTTCTTTTCCATGAGCAGCATTTCGAAGCCTTTCGAACCCGACTCCACCAGCAGGCGCTTGTCATGCTTCAAGGTCTGCAGGACATACTCGACGATGACTTCCTCCACGACGAGGTCGCGGCCGGTGACATCGACCGTTTTCATTTCCTGGATGATCAGGCTCCGGACCAGGGCCTTCAGCCCTTTCCGGTCCGCCATCAGCCGGTCCAGGTCCGCCACCGTCACCAAAGGCAACGGTTTGTACAACTGATGCATCGCCTGGTGATACACCCGTCCCAGACTGCCGGCGTCCAGCGCTTCGAGCACTTCATCCTCATTCTCAAGGCGCTTGACGAAGGAATAGTAAAACTTCGCCGGACAGTACAGATAGCTCTGGAGAGAGGAGGCGGAGAGCTCCCCATCCCGGATGGCGTCAATGTCCGCCTGCGTCTTGGGAATCGCATCGGCCTCGGGCGCCAACTGCATCCGGGCTGTGGCGACAAACCGTTCCAGCGGCACCTGGTAGTGGTATTCCAACTGCTTGATGTACCGGCTTTCCTCCCCCGTCTTGAGTCCTTCGGTCCGGCTGTCGCAGACCAGCCATACGTGTTCGGCCCGCTGGATCATCCGGTAGAAATAGTAGGCCCACACGCTGTCCTGATACTCGAAGGTAGGCAAGCCGAAACCCTTGCGGAGCTCCGGTGGAACAAAGGAAGCGCTCGAGCTCCGGCGCGGGAAAGTGCCCTCGTTCGCCGAGAAAAGAATGACGTTCCTGAAATCCAGCGCACGCGTTTCCAACGGTCCCATCACTTGCAGTCCTTCCAGCGGCTCGCCCCGGAACGGGACCGCCTCGCCGGAGAGCAGTTCATCCAGCAGACGGAGCCAGGTGGCGGGAAGCACGTCCAGGTCGATGCCGCCGAGCAGGTTCAGCGACTGCATGCAACGCTTCGCGAAATCCAGTTCCAGCAGCATCTCCTCCACGCCGCGGAGTTTCCAGCCCACATAACTGACGATGTCGGAAAGGTATTTGAGAATCAGTCGATTCTGTTCTGCGGAAGCCTCCTTGGGAAGGGTGACGACCGGCCGGAAGACGAGGTCCAGCAACGGTCCGCCCACCAGGTCTTCCTGCGGGATATAGTATTTCGCCGCCGTCTTGACGGTCTGGACGACCTTTTCTTCTTCCGGGGTCAGGACAGCACGGAACAGGCTGTTGGCGAAGATGGACCGGACTTCGCGATGGTAGAAGTACCAGCTGCCGGCCTTCTCCCGCAGGCGCTGCTGCATCGCGGCCAAGGAGGACACCAGGGAGTAGACGGCGCCGCCCGTCAAGGGACACCCCATCGTCACGTTGATGCTGTCATGTTCCGGCGGGATGGAATTCAGCAGGGGCATCAACAGGTTCTCGTCGGGCAGGATGAAAGCCGTCTCCACCGGATTCTCCGTGTCACAGCGGTCCAGGATTACGGGGGCCAGTTTGGTCTGTCCCACGGAAGAGGGAACGCTGACAACATGGAAGGATGGCTGCCCGAGCCCGTCCGGATCCACCTGGAAGGCATTCGGGAATTCCCGGACATTGTCCCGCATGAAGACCGAGGATTTGTTGCGGGGGTCACGCACGGCATCGGAGACGTAGTCCCAGCAGAACTCGGCGAGGCCCGCGTCCCGGAGACGGCGAAGGACCGTCTTCTCACATTCATTCAAGGCGTTCAGGCCCACGAACACGTAGCGGGAAGCATCCGGGAATACGTCGGACAGGGCGTCCGCCACGGACGTGCCTTCCCGGAGGCGTTCCGCAAGATCCCGGTACACCATGCCTTCATAAGCCATTCCCTTTTCACGGAGGCGCTTCTTGAAATCGGTATAAAGCGGATACAGGATGTTCCATACCTGAAGGAAACGCGCCTTGACGGAGGAATCGTCCGTATCCAGGCGGACGGTAAGCCGGCCGGCATGGTCGCGGAAATGGGAGACGAAATGACGGACGGCCTCCCGCTGGACGTCGGACAGATGGCTGTAATCGTCCTGGATGCCCTTGAAATCCGCCACGTCGGTGAACAGATCCTCCGCATCCACGAGGAACTTGTCCACATCGTCGAAATCCGCCAGGATGACCTCCCCCCAGAAGATGAACTCGTCCAACGGTTCGGCCTTGGGATAGACCGTCCTGTATGATTCATACAGTTCCAGCAGCAGGCGGATGCGCTCCGACACTTCCCCGCCGTACACCCGGCAGAAGAAATCATTGATGGTCCATGACATCGGTGCATGCATGGGCCTGTCCGCACCCGTCTCCCGAAGGACGTCTCCGAGATACTTCCGGAAGAATACGGCCGACCTCCGGTTCGGGAAGACGAAACACGTATTCTGTATATCGGTCGCCAGATAATGAGCGGCGACCTGTTTCAAAAATGGAATCATGCTGCAAAACTATACTCCCCTTCTGCCAAAATACAGCACAAAGGATACGTTTTCTTTTCAAAGATACATCTTTTCAAAGGCTGTTGCAAGTGAGGCGGATTATTCGTATCTTTGTAATTAGAAAAATTCCAAACAAACACTAAGAGGATACCCTATCATGAAAAAGAAATTCAGATGTCTCGTCTGCGGCTATGTCTACGAAGGTGAGAACCCGCCCGCAGAGTGCCCCGTATGCCACGCAAAGGCTGAAAAGTTCGTAGAAATCAAGGAAGAGGCCGGCAAGCCCATGTGGGCCTGCGAGCACGAACTCGGTGTCGCCAAGGGCTGCGACCCGGAGGTCTGGGCCGGTCTGCAGGATCACTTCACCGGCGAATGCTCGGAAGTGGGCATGTATCTCGCGATGAGCCGCCAGGCGGAGCGCGAGGGCTACCCGGAAGTCGCCGACGCCTTCAAGCGCTATGCTTTCGAGGAGGCCGACCACGCCGCCCGCATCGCCGAACTCCTCGGTGAAGTCGTCTGGGACACCAAGACCAACCTCAAGAAGCGCTACGAAGCCGAAGCCGGTGCCTGCGAAGGCAAGCTCGCCATCGCCACCCGCGCGAAGCAGCTTGGCTACGATGCCATCCATGACACCATCCACGAAATGGCGAAGGACGAAGCCCGCCACGGCGCCGGTTTCCTGGGTCTCTACAACCGCTTTTTCAAGAAGTAAGTTTCTTACTTACCCATCACAAACAGCAGCTCCGCTCCGTTACGAATGTCCTCGTAGCGGAGCGTTGTTCCTTTGAGCTTGACACCATTGAGATAGGCCGCTTTGACATGGACGTTCTCCGGCGTCCAGTTCTTCGTCCGGACCTGCAGGAGGCCACCGTCGGAAAGGCGCACGGTAACGCCGGGAAGGCAGGGCGAGCCCAGTTCATACTCGTTGCTGCCGGGACATAAGGGATAGAAGCCCAGGCAGTTGAAGATGTACCAGGCACTCATCTGCCCGCAGTCGTCGTTGCCGCTCAGAGAGTCCGGTTTATTGCCGTAGAAATGGTCGGCGACATAGCGTACCCACTTCTGACACTCCCCGGGCTTACCCAGCTTGTTATAAAGGTACAGGACATGGTGGCAGGGCTCATTGCCGTGCCAGTAACCGCCGATACGTCCCCAGATGTCGTGCGCACCGGGAATATCGTCACTCATCTCGATCTTGAACATATTGTCCAGCCGGTCGCGGAGGAACTTTTTACCGGCGATGGCCATGTAATCCTCGAAGGCATGCGGCACCGTCCAGGTGTACTGCATCGTAAAGCCTTCGGTAATGTCGCCCCAGCCGTTGTCGGAACCCGGGCCTTCATAAGCGATGTCGGAGAAGGGAGTCCTCCAATTGCCCTTGGAATCGCGTCCGCGCATGTATAGGGTCTCAGGATCGATGAGATTGCGATAATTCCGGCTCCTTTCCAGGAAGAAAACGTAATCCTCATCGTGTCCCAGCAGCTTCGCCGCCTGGGCGATGCACCAGTCGTCATACGCATACTCCAGCGTCTTGGAGACCGACTCCATTTCCTTGTCGAAGGGAACGTAGCCCAGCTCCGTATACTCCGGCAGACAGTCGTAGTTCGGGTTGGTCGCCGTGGTTTTCATGGCCTGGTAGGCCCGTTCATAATCGAAGCCCTGCACGCCCTTCATCATCATGTCGGCCAGGACGGAAACGGCATGGTAGCCGATCATGCACCAGGTTTCGCCGCCATAAAAAGACCAGATGGGCAGCATCTTCTCCGTGCTCTTGTCATAATGCTCCAACATGGAGTTCGCGAGATCCGCTTGCAGGGGCTTGTTCACGAGGTTCAGGAGCGGATGGAAAGCGCGGTAGGTATCCCAAAGGGAGAAAGTGGTATAGTTCGTGAACCCCTCGGCCGTGCCGACAGTACCGTCATGCCGAAGGAACCGTCCGTCGATATCCTGGAACAGGAAAGGATGCAGGGCAGTGCGGTAAACGCTGGTGTAAAAGGTTTCCTTGGCCTCCTCCGTACAAGACGGATCCAGTTCATAACGGGAAAGATCCGCCTCCCAGAGGACTTCCGCCTCATGTCGGACAGTGTCAAAGTCCTTCCCGTCGATTTCCGTGAGGTTTTTCAGGGCACCGTCGATGCCTGTCGCCGACACAGCCACATGGACATTGACCTGCTCGCCGGCGGCAGTCGGGAACTTTACGCAGGCGCGGAGGCCGGTGCCCCAGGCTTCCTTGGAACTGCGGAAACGGCTGGTATTGTATATTACCGGTTTTCCATCCTGCAGGATCAGGAAGTCCTGGATGGGGCGGTCGAACCGCGCCGCAAAATGGACATGCCGGTCGGGGTTCCAGCCCTTGACCGTCTTGCTTCCCACGATGGTGTACTCATCCAGCAGCCGGACCGAGGACCAGACGCACGTGAAACGCAGGGTATGGTCCAGGTCGATCATCACGAAAGATGAGTCACAGGCGGGATAGGTGAACCGGAGCACACCGCTGCGCGATGCCGCCGTCATTTCCGCCCGGGTACCGTAATCACTCAATTCCACGGTATAGTATCCGGGACTGGCCGATTCCGTATCATGGCTGAAGCGGGACCGGTACCCCGAATCCGGATCCTCGTCGGTACCGGTCGCCGACTTGATCGTACCAGTCCCCGGAACGAACAGGAAGTCCCCGAGGTCCGGGATGCCCGTACCGCTCAGGTGCGTCAGGCTGAACCCCATGATCGTGGGCTTCGTGTACTTGTAACCCGCCGCGACATCATAGTCGTAATCGTCGGTGTCCGGGCTGATCTGGATGCCGCCGAACGGCACCTGCGCCCCGGGATACACGTTCCCGAAACCGGCGGTGCCGACAAACGGATTGACGTAGCGCAAATGCTCTTCCGCGGACAGGCCGACGGACAGGCAGACCAGCAGGACCGCCAGAAGCAGGGGTTTTCCGTTCATAAAAAAGCCGTTCAACCAATCTTCGCGGCCAGGTCGCGGATCCGCTCCATGTGCTGCGGAATGCTGATGTGCTGCGGGCATTTGCGCAGGCAGACCTTGCAGCCGATACATGCGTCGGCGCGGATGGCCTCATCCTGCGCCTTGTACTGCGCCAGGAACTCCTTGCGCTTTTCCGTAACAGACTTGCCAGTATCCGAGGACAGGAGCGCGTCGCTGGCACTGTTGAAGATCTTGAAGTTTCCAGGAATGTCCACGCCGGCCGGGCAAGGCATGCAGTAGGCGCAGGCCGTGCAGGGAATCTGGCCCTTGGACCTGTGCAGGTCCGCAACGGTGAGCATGAAGTCCATCTCTTTCTGATCGAAGGGCTTGAAGCCCGTGAACAGGGAGACGTTCTCCTTGAGCTGCTCCATGTTGGACATACCGCTGAGGGTTACCATCACGCCGGGCAACGAACCCACGAAAGTGAGGGCGTTGGCGGCAGGAGTGAGGTCGGGATGGCGTTCCTTCATCACGGCGGCGACGCTTTCATTGACATTCGCGAGCTGCCCACCCTTGACCGGCTCCATCACCAGTACAGGGATGCCTTTCTCCACCAGGTGGTTGTACAGGAACTCGGCATTGGTCGTACCGGATGAGCCGCCCCAACCGCGGGACATTTCCTTCCAGTCGGCATAATTGAGCTGGATCTGCACGAAATCCCAGTCGTAAAGGTCCACCAGGCCGGGCAGGTCCGCATTGGTCCCATGGAAAGAGAAGCCAAGGTGGCGGATCCGGCCTTTGGCCTTCTGCTCCAGGAGCCAGTCGAACAGGCCGTTGTCCCGGAAACGGGAATTGAAACCGTTCATATTCTGCAGGTTGTGCAGAAGCAGGAAGTCGACATAGTCCACCTGGAGGTTCTTCAGAGAGGTCTCGAACATGTTCTTGCCCGCCTCAAGCGTGGCACGCCCGTTCATGTTGGAGATTTTGGTCGCGATCTTGAAGGATTCGCGCGGGTGGCGGCTCAAGGCCTTGCCGGTCACCACCTCGGACTGACCGTACGCAGGGGCGGTGTCGAAATAATTGACCCCATGGGCAATGGCGTAATCGATCATTGCGTTGACGGCGTCCTGGTCCAGGGGCGCGTTACGGCCGAAGCCGCCGCCACCGCCCGACAGGGTGGGCAGGCGCATGCAGCCCAGGCCGAGCATGCCCAGGGTCTCCCCCATCTTGCTCCAGGTGCGGGTATCAATCTTAGAGCCATCCGGGGCCTCTTTCCAGGGACCGGGAAGGTGGGCAGGTGTACCGGGCAGATTCGCGGCCCGGAGGGTGTCAGACAGCAGCGGACCGCAGAAAGCGAGTCCCATTCCTGCGAGGAACATGCCCTTCAGGGCCTCTCGACGGGTCATCTTGTCATCCATACGCGTATATCGTTAATTGGTTATTGACGGGTGTCTTTCCCAGAAGTGCTTCACATCCTTCCAGTGGTAGTAGGGGGCGCAATCGGTCTTGACCGGGATGGAGGTTTCGTTTTCGTTCAATAGGAACTTGACAAGCACATCGTCCGACCCCTCCTTCCGGTAAAAAATGAGCTGGATGTTCGCCGCCATCGGGATGATCTTGTCGATGGAGATGGTCTTGTACAGGTTCTTCGGATCCGGACGGCCGCCCAACGTTTCCTTCAGGCCGATCAGGTAGGCCAGCGGAAGCACGGAACTGTCGTGGCTGAAACGGAGCGTCAGCGCAGGCTTGCCTTCACGGATCACGCGGTCTGCAATGCTTTCGATGCTGTCGCGCACCGCCTTCTTCTGCAGATACATGGGCGTAGAGCCAGGTATAAGGCCCGTCTGACGGAGCCAACCTGCGCTGGAACCCGTAAAGATACGGAACAGTTCTTCCTTCGTGAAGATATCTGTCATGGAAAGTCCCAGTTCCGGCAAGTTCTGGAAGTCCTGAGCCACGTTGTAGAGGCTCTTCATCAAGTCAGGTCCGTCCACGAACTCCTTCGCCTTCCGCACATCCTTGAACAGGACCTTCATCAAGCGGTCGGGCTGGCTGTAGGCATCGTCCCGATAGGCGCTGAACTTCCGGTGGATGGCTTCCGCCTCCGCGGTAACCTCCGGTTTCACGCTGCTGTCGGAAACCACGAACGGCATGTCGCGCTCACTCGCATCCATCCGGATCGCGAGGTCCGGATTCAGCCCCTGGAGTTCCCAGCAGAAATTGAACATGCTGATCATCACGCGACGGGAAGTCGATGCCCGGGCATCGACCTGCAAAGGCTGCGAGAGCAACTCCGGAAAGCGGTCGTACATCCGGTGGGCGATCTCGCGGTGCTGGCGGCCGCCGAGGGCGGTCAGGTCACCGTCGCGGTCCAGGGCATCGGCATAGCCGGCCCTGAGCTTCGCAAGCACCTCCTCGCCTTTAGGCGTGAGGAGGCCCAGTTTTGCGGCGCTGTCCATGGGCGTAATGGCCTGGACATAGTACTTGTTGCTGGTCATATACCGCGACCCGTGGCGGCCGTAGTGGCTGATATAGAAAGGTTCATACCCTGCCGGGGCCGGAGTCAGCACCTTCTGGACAGGGCCGGGATAGGCGAAATAGGTGGAACCGGTCCGGTTCAGGTCCGCATACATCTCCCGCTTGGAAGTCTGCGCAGCTGCTCCCATCGTCAGGAGAAAGAGCAGGAGTAGGGTAAGCTTAGTCTTCATCGTCGGGGGTCTCCTTGTAAACCAGATGGGCGGCCTCGATCATATTCCGGTAATACGGTTCGACGTCGGACCAGTGATAATAGGGATAGCAGTCCGTGGCAATCGGGACGGAGGTCTCGTTCTCGTTCATGAGGAACTTCACCAGGATATCCTCCGAGCCGGCCTTGCGGAAGAACACCAGCTGGATGTTCGCCGCCATCGGAATCAGGCGGAAAATGGAGAAGCAGTTGTGCAAGTCCTCCATGTCATCCGTCGCGTGAATGGCCTCCTGGAAACCCAGGATAAAGGATAACGGCAGCACGACGCTGTCATGGCCGAAGCGGAGGCGGAGGCCGCTGCCACCGGAAGCGATCATCCGGTCCGCATCGTCCAGGAAGTTCTGCAGCAGCGGATAGATGCGCCAGTAACTGGTCCGGGCGCCGGGCATCAGCCCCTCCCACAGGCACCAGCTGGCGTTATAGACCCGGAAACCGTCAATCATGCCCTCCTCCCCGAACAAGTCGTCGAAACGCAGGTTCAGTTCGGGCACACAGTACATGTCGGCCGCGACGTTGTACAGGTCATCGGCGAACTCGTACTGGTCGATGAAAGTCTTCGCCCGTTCAGGGTCCTTGAAGATGGCTGCCAGCTGCTTCTCGCCGTTCAGAAGCTTCTGCTGGAAATCCTGGAGTTTCCGGTACAGGGCATCGTCCGTTTCGCTCTCCGGGACTACGATTCGCTTGTCGGCCGTGATGTAGTTCATGTCGTGCTCGCTCGCATCCATGGAAATGTCCAGCGACGGATTCAGCGACTTGAGCTCCAGGCAGAAATTCGCCATGCTCAGCATCACGCGCCGGGATGTGGAAGAGTTCGCATCCACAAACAAAGGCTGCGTCAGCAGCGAGGGATAGTTGTCATACATCCGCCGGGCAATCGCCTTGTGCTGCCTGGCGCCGAGCGTCGTAAGCTCACCGGCCCGGTCCTTCGCATCGGCTGAAGCAATCCGGATGCGACGGCGGACGTCCTTGCCCAATTCAGTCAGCAGGTCCAGTGTCCAGGCGGTATCCAACTGCTGGTTCAGCCGGCGGTAACGGCTGTCACTGGTCATGTACCGGGAGCCGTGCCGGCCGTAATGGCTGATGTAGAAAGGTTCATACCCTTCCGGAGCCGGAGTCAGGTGCCCGGTGGGAACGGGGTAGTTGGCATAATTGCCCGCCGTGAGCTCCATGTGGGAAAGAAGCTCCTCCCGGGACGTCTGTACGACCGCCGTCCATCCCAGGACCGACAAGCCCAGCAAGATCAGAGAGAATCGTCTCATCATCCAGTTATTGAGTGTCCATATCTTCGTCAGAGAGCCCGAATTTGGCCGCCACGTCGTCCGGGATGTCGTTGAAGTCGATGGCATCCCAGATCTCTTCGATCTCGCGGCGGTCCTTCTTGGTGGGGCGGCCCGCCCCGCGGTCCCGGGTGATAAAGAAGGTCTCCACCGGGGTGCGAAGCTTCTCCAACTCGGACTCCGGTGTCAGGTTCAGCGCATATTCAGGAACAAGTTTCGCCCCCACGCGGCGCTCCAAGGGCTGAAGCACCTTGTAGGTGTAGGTCACGGCCCCTTTCTTGACCGTCAGCACGTCGCCGGGCTTCACCTCCTTGGAAGGTTTGGCATTGACCCCGGCGATCTTCACCTTTCCGCCCTTGCAGGCATCGGTGGCGTCGGTCCGGGTCTTGAAGGCCCGGATCGCCCAAAGATACTTGTCGATGCGCGCGTCCGCCATATCAATTCAATTCGGGGTCGGGGAGTTCGTCACCCTCGAGGCCGTCGTAGTCCTCCCCTTTCAGGAAAGGTTCGGCGTTCGGGTCGATGTACTCGTCTTTGTCGTGCCGGGGTTCGAGCGACACTTCCAGGAGCAGGGTGCCGTGGGCCTCGGGCGTGAGCGTGAACTGCTGGATTTCGGCCGGGACTACAATGGCTTCTCCGGCATGGAAATGAAGCGGCGTCATTCCCTCCACCTCCAGCGTTCCTGCCCCTTTTACGCAAGCGTAGAGCAGAAAACTCCCGTTGTTGTCAGCGCCGATGCGCACAGGGTTCATCAAGCGGATTTCCGACACGGAGAATTGCGGCGTGACGGCGATCTTCTCCGTCACGGCCTCCGGATTACCCTTCGGAGCAGCCACACGGTACGGTTTGAAGTCGATCAGGTCAAAGGCCTCTTCCAGATGGATTTCCGCTTCGGCATCGTCCCAGGCGTGGAGCCGGAACCAGAGTTCGGAGGACTCGGCGATTTCCAGGAGCCGGACGTCCTGCGCGGCGTGGACCATGCCCGGGGTGACCAGATAATGCTCCCCCACCTTGGGCTTGATTACATTCAGCAGTTCCTCCACCGTGCCGTCCAGGCACTTGCGCCAGAACTCCTCCGCCGTCACTTCCCGCTTGAAACCGAGGAACAGCTTCGCATCGGTCCCGGCCTCGGCCACATACCAGAGCGCGGTCTTGCCGAAGGCATCGTAGCGCTGCTCGGCGGACTCGTCGTCCGGATTCACATGGAGAGAGGTGCGTCCTTTGATATCCAGCCACTTGACCATCACCGGGAACTGCGTCCCGTAATACTCGAACGGGACCTCCCCGGTGAAACGCTCCAGGTAGGTCTGCATGATGTCACTGATGGAATTGCCGGACAACCAGCCGTCCAGGGCCACGGAGTCGATGTATCCTAGGTCCGCGATCCGGTATTCGGCAATCCCCCACTTGCGTTCCACCTTCTCGGGGCGGAAGCGCATGGGCGTCAGTTTCTTTTCATCCATTCCCTAGCGGATTTCGATGTCGTACGGAAGGCGGGCATATACCTGGGTGGGCTCGTTCTCACGAAGTTGCTGAAGGCTCTTGCCCAGCGCCTCGAACGGCGTACCTTCGAGGATGGACGGGGCTTCCTTCTTACCGGAGAACATGTCCAGCAGTTGCTCTGTCTGGCTCAACTGTGCGGGATAGGTCACCACATGGTAATCGCCCTTGGACACATATCCGGCGAGGGATGCGGCATAGTTCACGGCCTCACGGAGACCGCCGATCTCATCGACCAGGCCGAGGCTGAGCGCGTCGGTTCCCACCCACACGCGGCCCTGGGCCATGTCGTCCACTTTCTGTGTCTCCAGCGAACGGCCCTCGGCCACCAGGCCCACGAAGCGCTCGTAGACATCCTCGATGTAGGCCTGCATGCTGGCTGTCTCCTCTGCGTCGAAAGGACGCATCAGGGAGTACATGTCGCTGTGCTTGTTGGAGCCCACGGTGACGAAGTTCACGCCCACCTTGCCGACGGTCTTGGAGAACTCCGGGATCAGCGAGAACACGCCGATGGAGCCGGTGAGGCAGGTCGCGTCGGAGAAGATCTTCTGGACGCCGGCGGAGATCCAGTAGCCGCCCGAGGCCGCGTAGTTGCCGTAGGAAGCGACGACCGGCTTCTCGGCCATCAGGACCTTCAGCGCGGTGCGGATCTTCTCGGAGGCGACGACGCTGCCGCCCGGGGAGTTGACGCGGAGGACGACGGCCTTGACGGTCTTGTCCTTGCGGATCTTGTCGATCTCGGCGACGAAACGGTCGGAGGCGATCTCCTGGTAGTCCCGGCCGTCCACGATCTCGCCGTCGGCGAACAGGATGGCGACGTTCTCCTTGCCGCTGAGCCGGTTCACCTTGGCATCGACATAGTCCGCCAGCGGGATGAGGTGCAGGTCCTCCACTTCCTCCACCTGGGCGAGGGCGCAGAGCTTGGCGACCAGGCCCTCATGGTCCAGGAGTTCGTCCACCAGCCCGTTCTCCAGGAAATCCTCCGGGAAGTTGAGCTTGAGGTTGTCGATCAGGTCGTTGTATTTCTCCTCGGTCAGGCCGCGGGATTCGGCGGTGGCGGCGGAGATGGTCTTCCACAGGGAATTGACCATCACCTGGTACTGCTCGCGGTTCTCGGCGGAAGGCGCGTTCTTGATGTACATTTCGCCCGCCGACTTGTACTTGCCATGGCGGATGAGCTGGACATTCACGCCCACCTTGTCCAGCAGGTCCTTCAGGAAGGTCATCTGGCTGGACAGGCCCACCATCTGGGCCGTTCCCCCGTGATAGGAAGTCATATAGATCTTGTCGGCGACGGAAGCCAGATAATAGGATCCGTTACCGGGGTTCTCCGTATAGGCGACCACGGCCTTGCCACTCTTGCGGAATTCGGCGAGGGCAGTGCGCAGTTCTTCCAGGGAAGAGACGCCGCCGGATGCCATGTCCGGACGGAGCAGGACATACTTGATGGACGGGTCGGCCGCCGCAGCCTCCAGGGCCTGGATGGCATCCCACAGGCCGATGGAAGGAGTCGGGGTGGACAATCCGCCCAGCAGGGAAACCGACGGGGAGAAGGACTCTTCCTGCGTCTGCTCGGCCAGCGTGAACTGGGCCACGTCGATGTCCAGGACGCCCTCCCGGGGCAGCACGGTCTTGCTGCCACCGAGGCTCATGGCTCCGACCATGATGAACAACATGAAGAAGCCGACCATCTGCATCACGATGAATGCGCAGATCACGGCCAGCATCATTTTTACAAACTCTTTCATCTTTCGCTTATTAAGATCGTTTCAACGGACTCATTTCTTGTTGGGCAGGGTGATCGGAAGCCGGCCCTGGGGCGATTTCAGCCCCATGTAGGCCTGGTTCAGGTCAGTGGGGGAAATGTCGTAATCCCGGTTGCAGGGGCGCATCGGCGTGGTCAGCCGGTGTTCGAACAGCCATTTGTACGGTTCTTTCAGCTGGAAAGCCCGGGCCAGGATGGAATGGTTGCAACCCGAGAGCCAGGTATACTGGAGACGGTCCGCCTTGCCGGTCGCGACCATCTTCTTCACGATGCTGGAAGAGCAGGAGAACGGGGTGACATCGTCGTTCGTCCCGTGGATGATCCATAAGGGAACAGCCGTCAGGGGCTCCACGTTTCCGGTATAGCCGCCGCACATCGCGATGGCGGCCGCAATCCGGTCCGGATAGGCTGCGGCGACCTTGAACGCGCCCCAGCCGCCCATGCTCATTCCGAAAACATAGATCCGGTTCAGGTCGACCCGGTACCGCTGGGCAACAAAGTCCACCGTGTTCATCACATTCTTCTCGATCCAGCCGACCTTGCTGGTCTGGGGAGCGATGACGATGGCATTGAGATCCAGGCCGCGGCGCAGGGCGTCGATCGTCCCGTACCGGGTGACCATGTTCAGGTCCGTCCCGGTCAGGCTCTTGCCGTGGAGAAAGACGACTACCGGTAATGCGGCTTCCGTTTCGTGATATTGCTCAGGCACATACAGCAGGAAATTATAGCCCTGTTCGACCGAATCCCGGTACGCAAGAAGTTCCTGCGCCAAGGTATCGGGGACAGCCAGTGCCAGCAGCAAAAGGGCAATGGATACGATTTTTCTCATTTTACGCGAATCTTTTTACCGATCTTGAGGACCGTATTCTGGTTGATTCCGTTCAAGTTGCACAAAGCCTTGACGGAAGTGTGATATCGGGCGGCAATCTTAGAGAGCGTGTCCCCACTTCGGATGGTGTGGTACTGCTTCTCCGTCGATGTCTGGGTGGATGACCGGGAAGCGGAGGAACGGACCTGCGTATTGGAAGAGGGTTCCTCTTTCTGCATAGTCGGGATCTTCACGGCGCTGGTAGCCGGAGCCGTATGCCAACGGCCATCGGCAAACAGATAAACCGGATCCGTACCGGAAGGCAGATGCATTGACCCGTCATCATAGACCTCGACCCAGGTCCCGTTCGCAAAGAGGACAATCCGCTTGTCACCGACGGCCAGCCGGAGTGTGTCGGGCGGCAGGATGGTATTCTCCGGAATGAACAGGTCAACAGCGGAGGTATCCTCCTGGACCGGGCTGAAATCCGGCAGGATCCGGACGGCGCCCAAAAAGCGGTCATGGTAGTAGGTCTCCTTCAGTTCCGTGATGATAACCCCTCTCCGGGCGGCATGGATGAAGGTGAAATTATCCCCCTTCGGATCCATCTCGATGAAGATGGCGGCATGGCCGGGCGCTTTCTTGTTGAGCCGGCCGCCGAAAATCAGGATGTCCCCTTTCTGGAGCGCATCGAATCCGCCCTCGACGGGCCGCCCGTCCGAGGCCTGGCCGGGCACCGTCCGGCTCAACCGGATCCCGAACTTGGCAAAGACATACTTGGTGAAACCGGTACAGTCAAACCGGTCCGGGCCGTTCGCCGCCCACTGGTAGGGCCGGCCGAGATAATGCTTCGCCTCCTCCACGATGGCGTCGGCCACCGCCGCCGCATCCATGCTGACGCTGTCGGCCGGTGCGGACGGAGCCGGTTGGGCGAACGAGGGTATGATAACGGATGCGAAAAGGATGCACCCGATCAGTATCTTCTTCATTGATAAGTCACTTCAAAAATATTTACGGCGTTACCGCCGCCAGTGGTCCGTCCCTGGGAAGTCGTGAACACGTACCGGCCATCCAGGGACACATCCAAACCAACGGGGTACGAGTCTGCAGGAATCGTGCCGAGCAGTTTCATCGACACGGCATCCACGACCGCCAGGCAGCTGGAGAAATTGCAGGCGGCGAAGATGAAATGGTTGTCCGGGGAAAGGTCGATGGTCCTTGCTCCGGCCGGGACTTTGCAGGACACCCAACCGTCCACCTTGACTTTCTTGACGGTATTTCCATCCAGGGTGGAGCAGGCCGCCAGGAACTTGGCCAGGGGGATCCGCTGGACATAGCCGGCCGAATTGATGCTCGCATACAGGAATCCGTTCCGGATCACCAGATGGCGAAGATTGGACATCGCGCCCATGACGCGGCCCAGATAGGTATTGTTCTCCAGATCGATGACGGCGATTCCTCCTCCGCTGCCCATGCAGCCCACGAACAGGAACCGGTTGTCCGGCGTAAACACCGTCCCGCGCAGGCAGTAGCCGCTGTCCACGTCCCGGTCCACCTTGTGCGTGAGACTGTAATTGAGATTGAGCTGATAGTCGACGATGATGTTCACCATGTAGTACCAGTCCTCCGGCCGGTCGGAAGAGATGTCCATCAGCCCGACCGTATTGTTACCCCAGTGGGTGACAGCCAGCCTTTTTCCGTCCGGAGAGGTGGCTACCATCTTGGGAAGCGGTCCCGTCTCGAAAAGGCGCACGATCTCATCCCGTTCCGTATCGATCACCGCCATGGC